>LAHS01000854.1_pt1 | contig 100769 bp, 87 predicted proteins | sample 329651 | NCBI WGS metagenome assembly LAHS01 (sample SAMN03275699, study PRJNA271635) | activated sludge metagenome | isolation source: sample C-1 Sludge from hydrolytic chamber (first chamber) of Anaerobic...
CTATTGTTTATCTATACCTTTTCCCCTAAAAGAACATTTTTTAAAGATCCCCTAACTTTTTAATGGTTTGCGCTATAAAAATAATACGCTTAGCCTACTAATAGATTAAGCGTGATGTATTCACGTAAAAGAAAAGCAGAAGAATTGAGTTTCTTCTGCTTAATCAGTTACTTCTTCTGCGAGGCGGAAGCGTCGGCGAAGATCTTCAAACCAGCAGTGGTGAGAGGATGTTCGACCATCTTCTTGAAGATTTTATAAGGGATGGTGGCGATATCAGAGCCAGCCAAGGCTGCGACTTCAATATGATGGAGGCTTCTTATAGAGGCGGAGATGATTTGAGTGTCATATCCGTAGTTATCTCTAACAGTGACTATGTCCTGGATGAGCTCTTCTGACTCAAAGCCAGCGTCATCCATTCTTCCCATGAAGGGAGAGACATAAGTAGCTCCGGCTTCCATGGCTAATAAAGCCTGGGAGACAGAGAAGACCAAGGTGACATTAGTGTGGATGTTAAGTCCGGTGAGGATGTGGCAAGCCTTGATGCCTTCTAAGGTCATAGGTAGCTTGATGACGATGTTTTTATTGATCTTCACAAGCTCTTTAGCCTGGGCGACCATATCTTCGCATTTTCCTTCTTGGACTTCAGCGGATATAGGTCCGTTAACCAAGGTTACAATCTCGTGAATAACATCATCGAGTTTTCTTCCTTCTCTGGCGATCAAAGAGGGATTAGTAGTGACACCAGATACGATGCCATACGAGGCCATATCTCTGATTTCGTCGATGTTGGCGGTGTCGATAAACAGTTTCATCTTAATTTATTCTCCTTCCTTATAAATTATTGAGTGACCAGTCATTTCAGCAGGCTGTTTCTCTCCTAAGAGCTTAAGAATAGTAGGTGCTATATCGCATAAGGCGCAGCCTTCTCTCATCTTGAAGGACTTGTCGTTGATGCAGAAAGGCACAGGTGAAGTAGTATGCTTGGTCATAGGGTTGCCGTCTTTATCGATGCAGCAATCAGCATTTCCGTGATCAGCGGTGAGAAGCAAAGTACCGCCGTTCTTATCTAAGTAACTAAGAATCTTGCCGACGCATTCATCGACAGTCTCAACAGCTTTTATAACACTAGGCATGACAGCGGTGTGTCCGACCATATCGCAGTTAGCGAAATTGAGGATAACAACATCTAAGTCTTTCTTATCGAGTTCCTTAATAAGGGCGTCAGTGATCTTATAAGCAGACATCTGAGGCTCTAAATCATAAGTAGGTACATCTTTAGGTGAAGGGATAAGGACTCTTCTAGAACCTTTTAAGATAGGCTTATCTACACCATCGTAGTTAACTCCTCCATCAAAGAAGAAGGTGACATGAGCGTACTTCTCAGTCTCAGCGATTCTAAGTTGCTTATAGCCTCTATCAGCTAAGACTTCTCCTAAGGTGTTCTTGATCTCAGGAATCTTAAAGGCGATTTCGCCTTTAACATAATCAGCGTAGTGCATAGTAGAGACATACACTATGTTCTTTAAGCATATAGGAGCCTTATAAGGCTTCCACATATCAGAGCCATCAGAGTTCTTTAAGGGAGTCTCATAGTAATGAGGATTAGTGATAAGAGCAGACATCTCGATAGCTCTATCAGGTCTGAAGTTCATGAAGATGACAGAATCACCGTCTTTGATCTGTCCATCGTATCTAGAATCATAAGCCGGAGCGACAAACTCATCAGAAGCGGATTCACCGGCTTTGATAAGTCTCTCGTATTCGGATTTGAGATAGGCGTTAAAATCAGTGAAGGAATTTCCTTCTCTTAAGGTCATGACACGGTAAGCCTTATCGACTCTATCCATGTTCTTATCTCTGTCCATGCCCCAGTAACGTCCGCCGATTGAGCAGATGTGACCGATGCCTTGTTCTTTCATGACATCCTCGACTTGGCTTAAGTATTTCCCAGCAGTCTGAGGTCCGACGTCTCTTCCATCCAAATAAGCGTGATAGCAGAGCTGATTAGGCTCAATGCCGTACATCTTAGCCATCTTGATGATAGCGAAGATATGCTTCATATGAGAATGGACACCACCATCAGAAGTAAGGGCCATAACATGGAGCTTACCACCGTTCTTCTTCACGTTTTCAATAGCGTGGATATAGTGCTCATTATTGAAGAAAGTACCATCATCTACAGCGTGAGAAATAAGGGTGAGAGACTGATAGACAGTTCTTCCTGCTCCCATGTTGAGGTGACCGACTTCTGAGTTGCCCATCTGGCCTTCAGGAAGTCCGACGGCTTCTCCAGAAGCCTGAATAGTTGTATAAGGGTAAGAAGCGAAGAACTTATCAAGATTAGGCTTCTTAGCCTGGTTGATAGCGTTCCCGTAGTTTTCTTTTCTGATTCCGTATCCATCCATGATGCAGAGGATGATAGGTTTTCTAGTAATAGGTTTATCTTTCATATATATAATCCTTTCTATATATAGTCCTTTTTGATTATATCACTCTAACTTTAATCCACTTATTTAAATGATAAGAGCGTTTTCTTTCTTTTCTTTCTTGATGAGCATGATGCCTCTAGTAAAGATCATGTTCTGATATACGTTATATATCCTAGCGGCTTTATTGTACTTCTCATAAGCCTTTTCAGAATCCACTCTCATATCATCAAAATACTTAGCCTCTTCATCGCTGATAAGAGAAGAGTAGCGCTTATCCTCTCTATGGATCTTAGCTAGAAATAGCCCAGTGAAATCCATAGTGTTCTTATAGCGTGCCATCTCTTCATAATTAAGAGAAAGGAAGCTAGAAGAACCTCTTTTAATTAGGTCATAAGTCTTCTGATCGAAGTCGAAGTGTCTTCCTCTTAAAGCATCTATAGACTTCAAGACTCTTTTTCCTCTTTCTTCTTCATATGAGTTCATCTTCTTCAGTTCATCCATATACTTAACCTTGGCCTTCTTCATCAAGAAATGGAATAAAAAGCCCAGCAAGAAATAACAGACTAGTAAGACTCCGATGATAATTAATATATAAGCCCAACCTGGAAGCATGTCATTATCTCCTTCCATATTCATTTTAATGCTTAATGAAGAATAAAAGAAGACTTAATTTAACGTTTGGTTAAACGTTTTACCTAAACCGTCATAAATAGACCCGTAAGTAGGTTTCTTTTATGCCATTTAACTTAGAATAAGGAAATCTATCTTTTGATGAAGTATACTAAATAAGTATGGAAATAGCGGTTATTGTAGCGGCTGGAAAAGGCCAAAGACTATCTGAGTTATTAGGTATGAAGAAACAGTTCTATCCTCTTTACGATAATAAAGAGATGTTTCTTCTCTCTATTTATCCTTTTTTAAATTCCGGCTTTGATAATATATTCCTCATCGTTCCTTTGGAAGATGAAGAAAAAGCTGAAGAAATTCTTAAAAGAGAGAACCTTCTCTCTAAAGTATTTGTAGTTAAAGGCGGTGAGTCTAGAGAAGAGTCAGTGAGAAATGCTTTATATAGCATTAAAGATAAGTACTCAAAAGAAGAACTGGATTCTTCTTATATATATATACATGACGGAGATAGGCCTCTTGTCTCGACTGGCTTAATAAAGAGAGAAAGAAAAGAGCTTCTTACTCATGACTCAGTCATCCCTTATTTTAAAGTGGATGAGTCTTTATTTAACATCAAGGAAAATAAGTATGTTAATAGAGAAGACTACAAAAGGATTCAGACTCCTCAGTGTTTTAAATGGAATGTCATTTATGATTCTTTTATGAATATAAAGGGAAAAGAGAAAGAGTTTTCGGATGAGGGAGGAATAGTAGAGCATTCTTCCTATAAGGTTTTCTTTTTAGAAGGTGAAGAAAGAAACATCAAAATATCCGACGAGAATTCTTTAGTCTTGGGCTTATACTATCTGAGGAACAGCAAAGATGGAAAATAACATAATAACCCATAAGATAGGCGATAAAGTCGTAGTTACCATAACTGCTATTAAGCCTTACGGGGCTTTTTGCGATCTTCAGGACGGAGGCTCTGGTCTTATTCATATTTCAGAGATCGACGATAAGTACATCTCTAATGTCTCAAGTTATCTTAAGGTAGGTTCTGTTCATATGGCCTTAGTTATCGGCATAGGAACAAAGCCTAATAATTATTCTCTTTCTACTAAAAGGCTGATAAGAAGACCTAGACAAGTTTCAGTCCAGACTATTAAACCTTTAGGAAGAAGAGATTATAATAAAAAACGTATAGACAGGATATCTTACGCTAAGACATCCGCTTCTATAAATAGCATGGTCGAAAGCGAATACCAAAGACTGAAAGGAGGAAATCAGTAATATGGTTAAGCTAGAACAATTCGGAGAACAGATTAAAGGGTTAGACTTTAAGGAAATCGATGAGAGGAACAGTGAAATCTGCTCCACTATCGATAAGAGAACCGGACTTGGAAATGACTTCCTCGGCTGGTTGGACTACGCTTCTAAGCTTTCCGAAAAGGAAGTCGAGAGAATCGCTAACTGCGGTAAAAGAATAAGAAAGAATTATCAGGCTTTAGCAGTAGTCGGTATCGGAGGTTCCTATTTAGGAGCTAGAGCCGCTATCGATGCCATAAACGGCTTATATCCTGAAGATGACTTCAAGATCGTCTTTATCGGAAATACATTATCTTCTACTTATACTTCCCAAGTACTTAAGTTCTTAAAGGGCAAGAAATTCGCCATCAATGTCATCTCTAAGTCAGGAACCACTACTGAGCCTTCAGTAGCTTTCCGTCTTCTTAAGGAAATGATCATCAGCCAAGGCGAAGATCCTAAAGACGCTATAGTCGCTACTACCGATAAGGCCAGAGGCGCTTTAAAGACCGAAGCCGATCACGAAGGATATGAGGAATTCGTCATTCCCGATGATATCGGCGGAAGATACTCTGTCATTACTCCTGTCGGCCTTCTTCCTATCGCCGCAGCTGGAATCGACATCAAGGCTTTCTTAAAGGGCGTTAAGAGCGGCGAAAAGGAATACTCTATTCCTGATTATAAGAAGAATGTCGCTTACTATTATGGAGCCACTAGATATCTTCTTCATAAGCAGTGCGGATATCCTATGGAATACTTCGTCACTTATGAGCCTCAGTTCGCCTCTATCGCTGAATGGCTGAAGCAGTTATTCGCTGAGTCAGAAGGGAAAGACGGAAAAGGACTTATGCCTGGCTCTGTCACCTTCACTACTGATCTTCACTCTGTTGGTCAGTTCATCCAGCAAGGCTCGAAGATTCTCTTCGAGACCATCATCAAGACTGATGAGCCTATCGAGGACTTAGTAGTTAAAGCCGATAAGGATGACTTAGACGGACTTAATTACTTAGCCGGCAAGAAGCTCTCCTACATCAACGATAAAGCCTTCGAGGGAACTCTTAAGGCCCATGTCGAAGACGGAAAGGTCCCTGCTAATGTTCTCCACATCGAAAAGATGACTGCTGAGAACTTAGGTAACCTCTTCTATTTCTTCATGAGAGCTGTCGCCTATTCTGCTTATCTTACTGATATCAACCCTTTCAATCAGCCTGGTGTTGAGATCTATAAGCACAATATGTTCCTCTTATTAGGTAAACCTGGAGTCAAATAGTCGCCTGTATTAAGTTTTGATTAACTTTCGCTTCCTACTCGTTTATTTTCTTGCTATTGTTGTCTTTAATTTGCTATAATTACAAAGCACGTTTAAGGAGGATTGTCCAAATGTCAAGAACATGCCCGTTAACCGGGAAAAAACCTCAGTATGGCAATAACCGTTCTCATTCCCTTCGCGCCACAAGACGCAGATGGAACGTTAATCTGCAGAAAGCTACCATTATGGTCGACGGAAAGAAGACCACAATCAGAGTTTCAACTTCAGCTCTCCGCACATTGAGAAAGAACAAGAAGCTCGTAAAGCCTGTTGTTGCTCCTAAAGCTGAGACTAAGGTCGAAGCCGCTCCCGTTCAGGAAGAAAAGCCTGTCGAAGCTGCTCCTAAAGCCGCTGAAGCAAAGTAAATCAACTTCTAAGCAAACAAAAGGGACCGATAAGGCCCCTTTTATTGTGTCTTTTTATTCTAATTAACTAGCTGTGTAATCGAGTACACGATTGAAAATGAACTGGAAGAAGCTGCTCTCAGTTTGATTATCGCAGTTTATTGTATAGGAGCCGTAATTTGAAGTAGCCCTTACTTCTGAAAATCCATCGGTGTCCGCTAAGTAATAAAGATTCAAGAATCTGTCTTGGTTAGACATCTTCAGATAAAAAGTAGACTGCTGATCATAAGTGCTAGTTATATAAGAGTCGTAAAGAGAATCGAATACTGAAGAATTATTGAGCAAGTATTCCTTAGTAATAATTACCTCTTCTCCCCAGAAGGCTCCTTCAAAATCAGTAAAGGAAGAATATGGGTCAGCGACTTTCTCAAGCTTTTGATCTACTGAGCAGGAAAACAACAAAGGAACAAAAGAGAAGACTAATAAGGTTCTTTTAATTCTTTTCATCTTCATTCCTCCTTATAATTTAAACTTCTTTTTTTATTATACATTAATCAGTCTGTTTTTTTGCGCTTATAAGGGCAGAACTGATTAGACATATTTAATATCCTTAGTGTATCATCAGATTAAGAAAGAAGTCCATTATGAACATAAGAGAACAGATAGAGAGATATAAGCCTTTTAATGAGCAAGAAGAGAAAGATAAGAATCTTATCTTAAGATGCTTAAAAGAAGAGAAGGATATTTTCTATAGATCTAATTCTTTAGCCCATATGACTTCTTCAGCTTGGGTAACTAATAAAGACAGAACTAAGATTCTGATGTGCTACCACAACATATATAAGTCCTGGAGTTGGCTTGGAGGACACGCTGACGGAGAAGAGGACCTTTTAAAGGTCGCTATAAGAGAAGTTAAAGAAGAAAGCGGGATTAAGGATGTCTTCCCCTTATTAAAAGATATCTTCTCTTTAGAGTCTCTTACAGTAGACGGACATATTAAAAGAGGTGAATATGTGTCTTCTCATATTCACTTGAATGTTTCTTTCTTATTAGAGGCTGACGATAAAGAAGAGCTGATAATAAAGAAAGACGAAAACAGCGGTGTTAAATGGTTTCCTATAGATCAAGTTATAGACTCGTCTTCTGAGGAATGGTTCAAAGATAGAATCTACCCTAAGTTAAATGAGAAGCTGAAGATATTCATTAAAGAAGAGAAGGAAAATAAGCTTAAATAAAGTATTTTTATGAGTTTTTCTGAGTTGACTCATGGTTAAAATAATACGTGTTGAAAGTGTTTTTAAAAACAAATAAGAGAGGCCTTAGTTTATTGATAGGAATATCAGTTAGTGATACTATTTAATAGTGAGGTTTAAGTAACTCATTAGGAATATTTTTTACTGATGAGAGGAAGGCTTTAGACCTCTATATAGAAAAAGTGACATCGCTTAAATGACTTTTAAGTATTTTGTTCGTTCATGTAAGTTCCATAAGTTCTCTTTATTAAGAGAGGCTCTTATCTTTTTAATAATCTTCTTATGCTTTGGATTTATGTATTCTCTTACTTATTCTTTCTTTGAGAATATATATGTTTACGCTTATGGTTTTTCTTCTGACTGCTATTATTCTTTTAACGGCATTTCTAGTTCAGAGATGGACTCTATTCCTGAGTCTGATCTTACTTATTATTGTGAATATAGCTCTATTATTGTTAAAGACAGAATAGAGACTTCTTTTTATACGAATAGAATCAACGAAATATCTACTGGAGTCGGAGTTAATAACAGACTCTTTATTTCCTTAAGCGTGAATAAAGAATCAGATATTACCGGAGACTTACAGCTATGGACTTCTAATCCTTTATTGTCCTTAGGTGATAGTGTTTCAAATAACAATAAAGACTATAAGGTAACTAGATTACTTAATACATCAATAACTAAGGGCGTTAAAGACGGGATGAAGGCAAGCGGGATATCTGATGCTGATGTCAATATTTATATAGATAAAACAGATTCTCACTCTAGGTTGAATTCACTAGCTATAGTAAGAGGAAATTACCAGGCCATTAAAGACGATTCTTCCTTTGTTTCAGGAAAGGATTTAAATGACAGTTATAAGACCGGATTCAATCTTTATGCTCCTTTGATTTATTTCGTCGTTCTTATTCCTTTAAGCGTCTCTTTAATCGGCTATTCACAGATTATGGCTGTATCCTTAAAAAGCCTTGTTTCTGAAATGAATATGTATCGTTTGTTCGGCTTAAGAAAGAGTCAGGTCAAGACAAGATTCTTCTTGATGAATCTAACTCCTATGTTAGTTTCATATCTGGTATTTGCCTTAGTGTATTACCTCGTTTTCCATTTTGCATACGGTCTTAGCATTAAAGGCCTTTGGATAGTCCTTTTATCTATACTTTGTGTTTCGCTTCTTTTCCTCTTTTTCTTCTCTCAGAGCAAGATAAAGACAATATCCATCAAAGGAGAGAAAGTATGATTGAACTTAAAAACGTAGAGAAGAAATTTGGAAAAAGAACTCTCTTCAAGGATGTCGGTATTACATTTGAAGCAAAGAAGATATACGGCCTTATCGGTCCTTCCGGCACCGGGAAGACTACTCTTTTAAATATGATTGGCATGATAGATTCTGATTATAAAGGAAATATATTAATCGATGGCACTGACTATTCTTCTTTAAGTAAAAAGAACAGGGAAAAAGAGAGAATTCAGCATTTCTCTTATGTCTTTGCAGAGCCTTTCTTCCTTGATTATTTAACTATAAAGGAAAACATCCTTCTTCCTATAGTCCTTACAAAAGGAAAACAGGTTGAAGACCTTGATAAATTAGCCTCTCTTTTTGAACTGGATATTCCTTTAACCAATAAACCTTCAAGCTTATCAGAAGGAGAAGCTCAAAGACTATCTGTAATAAGAGCCTTAGTCGGAGGACAGGACATCATTTTAGCCGATGAGCCTTCTTCTCATTTGGACCCGGAGAATTCTCGCCGCTGCTTAGAGGCTTTATCTCAGGCGGCTCATGTAAAGGGAAGAATTGTTATTGTCACTACTCATGATTATTCTTTGCTTCCTTTCTTCGATGCTTCTTATAGCATCAAAAATGAATCCATAGTTAAAGCAGAGGAAGGAAAAGATGTTCCGCTTAAAAAGTAAGCTGATAGTTAATCATTATAATTCCAGTTTCCGTTACTGGTTATTCGGCTTGATAAGTTCTATCATGCTCATCTTTTCTTTTTGCATCGGCAGTTACTTTAGACCTTATTCAGCCCATAATAATCCTCATATGTCAGAAGAAGTAATTTCTCTTGGAATTAGCGATTACAGTAGTTCAGACTCTATAGATACATCGGCTATTAATGATAAGTTTAATAGTTATTTATCTAGGATAGACTTCGACTTTTCACCTTATGCATATTCAAATACGTATGTGATAGATGACGATGGATTTTATGTTTCTAGTACATTAGTTGTTTTCGCTGATAGTGACTTCAACCTTCAAAATTTAGGATCTATCTCTCAAGATCCTTTATATGCAGATGATAAGCTACCTATAATCGTCTCTAGTAAAGACTACATATGTGACAACTTAAAAACAAACCTCGAAGAAGTATATGGTTATAATGGAAGCATTAAAAAAATCAAAAGGACTGATGAAAGGGAATTTGGAGTAACTCCTTTTCTTAATGCAGGCGGCGTTGATAATAATTATGTCATTCTTCCTTCTTCATGGTTAAAAACTAACACGAAGAATTCAGAGACAGTATTGATAAGATCTTACAATCTCAATTCGCCTTTATCGGATAAAGAGGTCGATTATATATATTCATTCTGGAGCTCATCTTTTATAAATGATCACCCTTTCGATTACTTCTTATATCCTTCATCAGGGATTACAGTTTTCGACTCTCTTTTTAATGGAATAGCTCTCTTAGCGGAAGGTCTTTCAATAATAGTAAGCCTAAGCATAATAATCGGTCTTTCTTTAAGCCTATATCAGCATCAGGCTGAAGATAAGATGACTGTAACTAATCAAAGGTACCTCGGATTGAATTTACATACTTATCTGGTAAATAGAGAATTAGGAACTGGCGGAATGTACATATTAGGAAGTTTGACCTCCATAGTTATCTATTCGCTATTCATGGTCATATTCAAGAAAGTTAAAAAATTCAGTTTCTTCTTCTCTTATAAAGGATGGCTAATACTTATCGCCTTCATGATTTTTGATGTCCTGCTAGAACTTCTATTTTCTTTAATGATCTGGAACAAGAGCCAGAAAAGAAGAGAAGAATAATCAAAATAACTAATAAACAATATACAAGCCAAATAAAAAAGGGAGCCTTAGGACTCAGGCTCTCTTTTACGGAAGGACTAGTTTTTATTCGTCCCTCCAAGAAAGGAGGTGCTTATGGCCGTTTATATGCGGTTTAAGCTCGGAAAGGTCTTCAGCAATAAAGGGGTTTAGCTATGTAAGGAGTTATAGCAATCTGAAGAGATTCCCTACACGCATATTATATATCATCATAATATGTTTGTAAACGTTTACATTCTAAAAAGAACACATTAAAACCGATTACACCTATTTTTGACTATATCGAAATTTACGCTACTAAAAATGCATTGATAATAAGCAAAACCATGTTTAAAACATGGCCGATGAAAAATGACCATTCAAGTACAGCTAGAGGTGAAATCTTAGGTCTCACATAAACTACCTTGCCGTTTTCTTCACTCTTATCTAAAAACATCCATCTCTTGAGTTGAGGAATAAGAAGAGAAAGGAAGAATATTCCTCCTAAGACTCCTATTATGATAGCTACGACGCCATTGAAGTTTATATGAAGAGACCTATTAACTAAATAACCGGTAAGAACCGTAATGTCCCCTCCGATTTCCGTAACAAAGAAGATAGCATCCGAGATGACATGAGCCTTAAAATGATCTAGCCCAAAAGCCATGACCGCTATAAAAGCCAATAGAGAAATAACTTCTAAGGCCATAGCTGAATAGAAGGCTCCTCTATTAACAGATATGAAGTTAGAGGCGTAGCCTTCAGCCGCTAACATAGCAAACACCATGACTAAGCAGATAGATATGCCTTTTTGGTTAGGAGAAAGAGCCATCTCACAAGGGAAGCAGTTCAAAAGAGAGTACTTCTCTCCTCTTTCCATTTTCCTATAGGTAAGAAGAGGGAAGAACATGATGATTATAGCGGCTGCAATAGCCAAAACAGGGAATAACCAACTAGTCATTGTTCGATAGCGCTAATAGCACTCCTCCTTGGATAACCTTCAAGACAGCGACTCTTTCAAGAATAGAGTTCTCTAGTCCTTCTGAGTCAGTAAACGACAGATGCTTGTTTCTTATAGGTTTAGATACGTGCTCTAAGGATACATCAGCTTCAGGGAAACCGTAAATAGAGAATTTATCGTATCCTTGTTTAGTTATAACATGAGTGCCCTCGCCAAAGTAAGACACGTAATTGTATTGATCGTGGAGGAAGATATTCCCCTTGCCGTTTTTCAAGACTTGAAGAAGCTCGTGAACGTGGACTAGTTTATTCCCTAGGCTATCGAGAATAACAATCTCTTCAACACCCTGGCCAAAAAGGAAGTCGACTACTTTCTGAAGGTCTTTTTCGTTTCCTTCATCTACGTATTTCATGACTTTGTCCTTAGGAATATAGTTAAGTATTTCCTCTAAGGATACTTTTCTAAATGAAGAAATAGCTAAAGACAGCTTGCAGCCGCTAGATAAAGCAATATTGATGCCTTCATCCATGCCGACTATCTCGCCGTCCAGATAGTTCTTAGTAAGGACCTCAGTAGAGGCGTAAGGAGTTACGAGAATGATTCTTCTCATTCACTTTCACCTTTTAAGATAGAGATCGTCTTTTTCTTATCTTGAGAAGAGAAGAAATAGCTGCCGGTTACTAAGACATCCGCTCCAGCATTAATAACTTCCTTAACGGTCTGACCGTTAATTCCTCCGTCTACTTCTATAAGAGTAGAAAGATTGTTCTTCTTTATGTATTCAGATAGTTTTCTTATTCTCTCGGTAGATCCAGGTATATATGACTGACCTGAGAAGCCAGGTTCGACTGACATAACTAAAATAAGGTCGAAATAATTAACAAAGGGAAGGATATCCTCTAGAGGAGTCCTCGGCTTAAATGAAAGACCGACTTTGATTCCTTCTTTCATCTTTCTTATCGTCTCTTCAGTCTGAATGACATCCTCGACAGCTTCATAATGGAAAGTGATGAGATCAGCTCCATTATCGATGAACTTCTTAGAGTATTTAAGAGGGTCATCTATCATTAGATGGACATCGTTGAAGAGTCCGTAATTATGAAGAGACAAGACAAAATCAGGGCCGAAAGTAATATTAGGGGCGAAATGGCCGTCGATGACATCGTAATGAATCCATTCAGCTCCGCTGTCTTTAGCGAGTTTAACTTCCTCTCCCAGACGATCTTTTTTAGCGGATAAGATCGAAGGTGAGATTATGATTTCCTTGGCCATATGTTTTCTCCTCCCTATTTACTTACAATATATCATCAAAATAAGTCTTTACTTAGAGTGACGATGGAATAATCTGGCCCAGAAGCCTTTCTTCTCTTTGATGAGATCAGGATTAGTGAGAATTCTCTCTATATCCTTTCTCATATCGACCGCTGACTTATAACGGTCGTAGGGTGACTTGGCGCAGGCCTTGTAAATGATCTTTTCGATGACTACAGGAGTCTTAGGATTATACTTTCTCACAGAAGGGAACTTGTCCTTGATGTGCTTTAAGGCGACAGTAACAGCGGATTCATCATCAAAAGGTACTCTTCCGGTAATGAGTTCGAAGAAAGTAATGCCTAAAGAATAAATATCTGACTGAGGAGTAGCAGGATTGCCCTCTGATATTTCAGGGGCGAGATAGTGAACAGATCCTACGACTACATCAGATCTAGTGATATGAGCGGAGTTTTGGAAAGTAGCGATACCAAAGTCACCTAGCTTAATAGTTCCATCAGCAGTGATGAAAACATTCTGAGGCTTGATATCACGATGAATGACACCGTGTTGATGCGCATAATAAACAGCAGAGCAGAGCTGGTACATAATATCGCAGGCCTCTAAGAAAGAGAACTTGCCTCTTATAGACAAAGCCTCTCTAAGAGTCTTGCCTACGACAAGCTCAGTGACCATATAAGGTCTTCCTTCATAAGTGCCTAGATTAGATACCTGAACGATGTTCTGATGCTTTAAGGAAGCCGCTGCTCTAGCCTCACGTTCAAAGCGAGTGAGGTTAAGAGGATTCTTCATGGTTTCCTCTCTTATGATCTTAATAGCGACATCTTTTTCAGTGATGATGTCCTTAGCTTGGTAGACGATAGCCATCCCGCCTTCACCTAAGACATTTTCAACCTCGTAACGATCGTCGAGGATATCCCCTGGATTTAAGTTCATGTTATTTTACCTCCATTATGGCAATGCCAATATTATCAATTCCACCGTTATCTAATGCTTCTTTCATCAGCCTCTTAGTAAGACTCTTAGAATCCATGTCTTTATTAGAAGCTATGATCTCTTCCATCTTCTTATCAGATACCATATTAGTAAGACCGTCTGAACAAGTAAGAATGAGATCGTAATCATTAGGTATTATAGTTACATCGTAGGAAACCGAAGGATCTATTCCTAAAGCATTCATAAGCACATGTCTTTTAGGAGATGTCTGCATATCGCTTTTAGATATAGCGCCTAGTTTATATAAGTACTCTACTATCGTCTGATCGACAGTAAGCTGCTTTAATCCTATCCCGTCTTTAGAAGAGAAGGAATAGCAGCGGGAATCCCCGCAGTTAATTACTATAGTATCTTCTTGTAAGCGAAAAGCCAAAACCAAAGTAGTACCCATGCCGTAGCACTCAGCGTTCTTCGCTGAGAGTCTATGGATAAGAGTATTGGCTTTCTTGATTCCTTTTTTGATTTCTTTCTTAGCGAGGCGGATATTCTTAGGAGATACGATATTAGATAAATAAGAGACTAAAGTCTCTCTAGCGATTCTAGAAGCGACTTCCCCTGAGGAATGTCCTCCCATGCCGTCAGCGACTAAAGCCACTTGAAAACCATCGCGGTTAACAGTCGCAGCTTCGTCTTCATTATTAGGTCTTTTTAGGCCTTGGTTAGTCTCAGAGTAAAGGTCAATTTTGCTTTTTAGCATATCTTGCCCTTAGCTGACCACATGCAGCATCTATATCCGATCCGAATTCTTTTCTGATTGTAGTCTTGATGCCAGCAGCTAAAAGAGCTTCATGGAACGCTCTAATCCTGTTGTTAGAAGGCCTTCTGAAGTCATTCTCCATGACTTCGTTATAAGGAATGAGGTTTATAAAGCCGTGAGTAGGCTTTACTAACCTAATAAGCTGATGGAGGCATTCTTCTGTATCGTTGATATTAGATATCATGATGTACTCGAAAGTAACTTCTCTACCTGATTCTTTGTAGTACTGCATAACAGCAGGCATGAGCTTCTCTAAAGGGTAGGCTCTATTAATAGGCATGAGCTTATCTCTTATTTCGTTATTAGGGGCGTGAAGAGAAACAGCGAGGTTGATCTGCAGTCCTTCTTGCCCGTACTTTATTATCTCAGGTACTAAGCCAGAAGTAGAGACAGTGATATGCCTTGCTCCTATATCTAGTCCGGCTTGGCTATTAGCGACTCTTATGAAGTTTATGACTTCATTGTAGTTATCAAAAGGCTCACCAGTACCCATGACGACAATATGAGTGACTCTGGCATCCTCTCTTCTTTCTTCTAGAAGCCTATTCATGGCGATTAGCTGTCCGACCATTTCAGCAGAGGTAAGTCCTCTTACTTTTCTAAGCAAGCCAGAAGCGCAGAAAGCACAGGCCATATTGCAACCTACTTCAGAAGTTATGCATATAGCGTTTCCGTATATGTATCTCATCAAGACAGTCTCTACTTTCTGACCGTCCTTCAATTCATATAAAAGCTTGATAGTTCCATCCTCAGACACTTGCTTAGTGAAGATCTTAGGTAAGTCCATAGTGTACTTTTCTTTAAGCACATCTCTAAACTTCAATGAGACATCAGTCATCTCATCAAAGGACCTGGCGTTTTTCTTATATAGCCATGAGTAAAGCTGATGGGCTCTAAAGGTCTTCTGACCTAAGCCTACCATCTGAGTTGCCAACTGATCTTCAGTAAGACCATAAATATTTATCTTTTCTTCCATGTTCAATCAACCTTAACTATTCTAGCGTAGTATAAACCATCAGAGAGATAGTCAAAAGGGAATATTTGCTTAGATTCCACTAAAGAATAATCCTTATGTCTAGAAAGGAAGTCAGTAATGACTTTCTCACCCTCTTCTTTATTGATGGTCTGCACCATATAAATCAAAGTCCCTTTATCATTAAGGTACTTAGAAGCGAACTCTAAGTTCTCCTTTTCGCCTTTAATAGCGTCCTCTACTTCTTTTTTAGTGATGGTCGCTAAAATAGAAGGCCTTTTAGATATCTGCCCTAAATAAGAAGAAGCCGGGCAAGAGAGAACTAAGTCGTACTTATTGAATTCGCAGTAAGTAAGAAGAATGTCCTTATTGCCAATGTAGGCCTTAACATTTTCAATTCCTAGTCTCTGATATTGATATCTCGCTCTTCTATAGAGAATCTCATTATCAAAGCTAGTCTCGATCTTACCCATGTTCTCTCCTATTTGAATAGCGACATTAGAAGAGATACTAGCCGTAACATCATGAAGCTGAACAGCTCTAGCCCCAGGAACAGCATAAAGATTAGATAAAGCTATCTGGGAAGAGAGGTCTTCAATGAAGACTCTTCCAGAAAGGAAGTCTTCAGTCTTAGATATAGGATCAGCCCCGACATAAATAAGAGCGTTATCGTTCTCAGGGCATTCTTTATAGTTATTAGAAGATAGAAGCTCTTCTTTAGTAGTGCGTAAGGAATTAACTCTTACAAATACATTATGGCTGCGTAAAGAGTCCTTTAATAAGGACATGCATATTTCATCTCCGTACTGATTAGCCCACATCTTGATGATCCATTCAGGAACAGAGAAGAAAAGAGAATTAAACTTATAAGGATCACTTCTAATAGACTCAGGGAAAACAAAAGGAATAGAGGCTATAGCGTTAAGCTTAGTCTCTAGGTTCTTTCTTTCAAATCTTAATGAGAGGAAATCAGAAGCATCTAAGGCATCGTTAATAGCTTGGAAGTTAGCGATGGTCTTCGAGCAGTATCTGATCTCGAAAAGGCAGATGATGACTAAATATATCTCATCATCGTCTTCATTGAACTCCTTAAAATCAGTCGTAGCCTGATATCTAAGAAGATAAAAATGCTTTAAAGATCCGTTGATGATCTTTCTTAATAAGACCAGATCATCTTTAGAGATATTAAACTCCTGCTTAAAAGAAGAAAGCACTAGAGCAGAAGGCTTATGATCATCGATGATTTCCTTAAGGGCTTTTAAGCCTAAGGCAGTAACGTTCATAGAAGTTCCCATACGTTAAAATTATATCATAGTAATATCTTGAGAAAACGAACGGGACACTTAAAAAGTCTCAAAAAAGAGATACTTTGCTTCATATTTATGATAATTTCTCAAATTATTCAAAAGCTATAACTTCATCTGATTATTAGAGCATAATAATAAAGTGAATATTAACGTCCTAACTTATTAGACTTTTTTATAGTTTTGCTTAATGTATTTGTAAACCGAATCAGCTAAAGCATGGCTCACATTAACAGTGACTGCATTTCCGAATTGCTTATAGGCCTGGCAGTCTGATACAACTTGTTTCCATCCTTCAGGGAAGCCTTGAAGTTTTCTACATTCATCGGGTGTAAGTTTTCTAATATTTGTCTTAAGTTCTTTATCGCAATGCTTCTCATAATTTTCATTGTCAGTAAAGTAATTATCTTGAGCGGCTCTATGCATTTTAGCCATTGTGGCAACCAGTGTTTTAGATATAGGCAAATCGATAGTAGGGTTGCAATGGTAACCTTTAGTTCCAGTTCCCATAATGGTATGAATTATTTTCTTTGAAAGGAAATACTTCTCTGGAACATCCTTGTCCAAAATATCTTGAGTTGATACATCCAATTTTTCAGTTGGAGGGAATTCAAATTCTTTGGTAAAATCGAAATATTTACGATTAAAGCCAACTATATAGCAGCGATTTCTTTTCTGAATTGCTACTATTTGAAGGATATCCAATCAAGAAGCCGACTAATGGCTTTCCTGTTGCACTATATTTTACTTCTAATTCTTTTCCTATAGTTGGATTAAAGTAATCAGAATCATCAGGATAGTTAATGTCGGGAGTGTAGATTAGGTGAACTAAATATATAACCAATATAGGATTTCTGTGTTCGATTAAGAATTTCTGAGCAACGCCTTTATAATTAATGCTTATATCATTCTTGATTCTTTCTATCTCTTTAAGCTCTAATCCATAAGAAGTATCTCCTTTGGAGCCTATTCTTGTTTTATTACGTTCAAGTCTTATTAATTTTTCGCTAGTTACATCAAACGATCTTTCCACCAAATAGAAGTCATTTGAATCATCAATATAAAACTTCGTTCCATCCTTTTTTCCACCAGAGCAAACATAAACATCCCATTTTGATAAGTCTTTAACAGATTCTATAAACTTAATCTGATCATTACAATCGAATCTGGAGGAAGAAGGGACAACAAAATCTTCCAAGAACTTTAAAACGTCGGCTTTATCAACATTTTTCAAAAGTCTTCCATAGTTCTGAATATTGTATTTTTTCCTATCGTTAGTAATGTTTTTGTAATTCTTATAATATAGTTTTCTAAAAGCATCGTAATTATTGTTATTCTCAATATCTGATTCATATAAATATCTGGTTTCTCTGAAGTCACCATAGAAATCAGAAGACTTATAAGTAACAACAGTATTTCTCATTTTATTTGAAGCAGTAATGCCTAAATCCTCTGAATCATTTCTGACACGAATTCCGAATTCAACAGGCTTCTTTTTCAATATAAACATCTTCTTCATGTCTTCTTTAAGCTGGCAAATTGATTCTTCTATGTCTCCATACCATTCAGCCGAGTTTTCAAGCATCCATATACGGCAAATATCACCATAGTTTGGTCTGTAGCCAAACCATCTTCCCATCTGCATTAATACATCAAACGTTGAGGTGCTTCTATAGAAATAACTGGTTAAAAGACCTTCTAGAGTCAAACCTCTAGATAGAGCCATTCCACCAACCATAATCACTCGGAGCCCTGTCTCTTTATAATCATCAAACTTTAATCTGGTTTTTGCAGTGTTATTGTTAACAACCTCTACTTTAATATCCTTAGTAGATTCATAAAGATGAGATAAAACATTTTCCCATGTCTCATTTTCACGAACTTTACCATCAAAAAGTTGATAATAAACTCTATGAATACGCTTAATGTTTGAATTACCATCAGCTTCATTAGGGTTCATCTTTGAGAAGGCGAATAAGGAATTCTTCAGATCTTCAACATATGGCAAAAGAATCTTTTCTTTAATATGGGACTGAACAGCAATATATTTGGAAACATTAATTAGCATTGACCTATGTGTAGTAATGTCGCCTCTGATATCTCTAATAGCATTTTGAATAAAAAAGCAACAAATAGAATCATAAAAAGAGGGAAATAATGACCTTCCCGTCCAATCAGACTTTGTTTTTAGATTAAAGTAAGGAACAGATTGAGAATCCTCTATAAAATTTACAGTATCATTAGGAAGATGCGAGAAGAGATTGGCAGGTCCAATATAATTGCTAGAAGTAGGAAGGGAATAAATGAAATCAGAGGGGAATAAGTCTTCACTATAAATATCACTCTTAGTTGCCGGAGAAATAAATACGTTAGCAAAAGGTGTAGCTGTAAACCCAACATAGCTTGTTCTTGCGAAAAGATTGAGAATTTTTCTAATACACCCATTAATTCTAGTTGGAGTATCGTTTTCATCAGTTTCTTCTTTTGTGTTAACTGACGCATTATCAGCCTCATCATCAATTAAAAGCAACGGAGCTTCAATTGCTTCATGTGTTTTATGAGAGAAATCATTTTGCTCTACCAAGCATTTATAAATGGTATCAAGTATCTTAGCATTCTTCTTAATCACCAAAATAACTGGTCTAGAAGAATTCTTCTGAAGAGCGAGAGATGTTGTTTCTTTCAAGGCGCCAGAGAAATCACTTACTTGAGAAGTTAAAGAAAGCGGGATAAGACCTTCAATATTTGATCTATATTTGCCAACACCACACTTTTTATGATCACCTTTTTGTGATGAATCTAATCCTATAACACCAAAATCGATTCTTTGTTGAGTTTGTTTTCTTAAATCTTCAATAGTTCCAGTCAATAGAATAACAACTTTATACCCGATATCGAGGGCCTTGCAAATAAGACCTATATATGTACTGGTTTTTCCTGATTGAACACTTCCAATAACTAAGCCTTTTTTGTGAGAAGGACCTTCACTTTTTGGATTGCTCAATTGAGGAACAAGATCATTTAAAGTCACATTTTCAAGCTCATTAACAGCAATGGTTGGAAACTTCTTATCAATATTCAAATAATTCTTGTATGAATTCCAATATTCATTTTTCAAGTTATCCTTAATTTTAAGGTACCAGTCACCATTATTATCGGGATCGAACAATTTAATAGCATCCTCTTGTTTATGCGGGAAAATATTCTGCATATATTTATCAAGATAATCATTCTCTTCTGATGAGATTTCAAAAGTAGGATCAAATGCTTGAATATATTTCTCTGCGGAAACTCGCATTTCATGAAGCTTATCTTTTGTAATTTCATCCGGATTTAAACGTGAACTAGATGCTTTAACCGCCAATATTATTTGGTTAATTTTACCCATGTCAATCATTTTTTAAGGCCTCCAAAACAATCGACTCTATGTTTGGAATATTAGAGAATGGTTGAATAGAGCACACGAATTTAGCACAAAGATTTACATCATCATTCTTATTATCAGACATGAATTTTTTAACACTCTCAATTGCGAGAGGGATAAATTTATCGTTATCAGTATTGGAATTAGAAATGCAGTTGTTTGCTTGATCAGAGTAAATATCTTGATATGGGATTGAGCATTCACAAGCAGATAAAAAGTCTTCAAGCAGATTGTAATCCGCTTCTGTCATTTTGGATTTCAATGTGTCAAAAACACAAGATTTTCTATTAAATGAATAGAAGAAATGCCCGTTTCTGTCTTCGGTTCTCGTCCACAAAGAATTGGAATTATCACTATTAATAGTTCTACGCTTTATGTTCTGCCTAACAGAGGAATTGAACGCATCATCAACTTTAGCTTGCAGTTGCTTTCTTATCAATAGCGGAAGAGAAGCACTCTGCTTTTTGATATCGACGGCCCATTCGCTATCCAAAGTGGAAGGGAAATCAACTTTAAGTCTTGCATATCTAGATAATTCATTGTTTGGCTTCATACCAAGCCAGCTCCCCCAAACAATTAATCTTTTATTTCTATACAGATAGAATCCAGGTTTATTTAAAAGCTCTGCATCCTCTCCCAACAAAGCAAAATCCTTTGCGGTTAAATCCTTAACAAACGGAAGAATATATGGAGTGACTTCACCAGTTCTAATAACACCATTTCCGTCCTTAAGTTCAAGAACACTTGTCTTTTTAATAGTTAAATGTGGATTATTTGATGTCTCAAGGAAAGGATCAAGTGGAATAATCGGGTTGTTATTTACGCTGATTGCTATCGGATTGTTTTTTGACGATAAAAACCTATGGAAAATAAGTCCTAGTCTTTTGCTTGTAGAGCATACTTTATTGACAATTTCTTGGTAAGTATTGCCGCTTGATGTTTTATCTAAAGTATCGAAATTTTCCCATATAACAAGTGTGCCTGATGATTGCGCCTCAAGTAGCTTATAAAAAGGGCGCTTTTCCATTTCTTGACTGGTCAAGCCAATGATAGTCCACTTTTTACATTTATCAACATAATCCAAATCCCAGCAATAGCCAGATATTTTGTTATCTTTTTTGCTTAAAACAGTTAGTTTTCTGCACTGAGAAAGAGAAGCTGATTTCAATCCTAATCCAAACCTCCCCAAATCAGAATCAGACCTAACATCATCTATACTTTTACTGCCATATCTCATAGCATTAAAAAGTTCATCGTTATCCATGCCAGTTCCATCATCTAATATGGTTAAAACCACATCATTTTGAGTTGTAGGAAGACCTATCGATATTTTCTTTGCATTAGCTGAGATACTGTTATCAATTATGTCCGCAACAGCAGACTCAAAAGAATATCCAATTGATCTCATTGAATTCATTAAAATATCGGGTGAAGGCGGATTATCTTTATAAAATGCCATTTTGTCTCTTAAATATAATATAACAACTAAAAAAATAAAAAAAGAGTAGGGGCTAAAACAACCATTTCAAAATTATAGAATGATATTAAAAAGGGAAAAGAAAGACGTTTCTAACGAAACTAATCCCTTCCTTTTAGAATATCTTCTCAGATGAGATATTATCGAAAAGATGAATCCTATCTACATCCATCACCACATTGATAGTAGAGTAAGACTCTACTTCATTATTGGCGTTGAATTTACCGACGATTTCTGTATTTCCGATAGAAGTATGCACATAGTACTCATTACCTAATAACTCAGCGATAGTAACATCAGCCTTAAAGCTATCTGACTTATTGTTGATGAGCTGAGAATGCTCTTTCTGAGCTAAATCCTCAGGTCTTAACCCGAAGTCGACATCGATAATGTTCTTATCGATGACTTCTTTATACTTATCTATCATCTTTTCATTAGAGGCTATCTCAGCCTGATTTACTTCCTTAATGAGAAGAGACTCCTTCTCATCCTCGACCTTGATAGTCTTTATCTTTTCATTCAGTTCTTCATTCTTCTTATATAAAGAATCCATCTTCTTAGAGAAGAACTCATTGAAGACTTTCATTCTCTCATTAGAAAGAGGAATATTAAGCCCGTTTTCAAACTCGACTCTCTTTTCACTCTTATTAACTTGAGCCCTTACTAAGTTCATGCCAGGGCTTCCAATAAAGACCGCGACAAACTCATTAGCAGGGTTAGAGTATATTTCCTTAGGAGTTCCAATCTGCTGAACTCTTCCTTCTTTCATAATAACTATTCTAGAAGCCATAGTCATGGCTTCTGTCTGATCGTGAGTAACATAAATAGTAGTAGCGTTTAAAGACTTATGAAGCTTGACAATCTCACTTCTCATCTGAACTCTAAGCTTAGCGTCGAGATTAGAAAGAGGCTCATCCATCAAGAAGACCTTAGAGTTCTTAACAATAGCTCTTCCTAAAGCGACTCTCTGACGCTGACCACCTGATAACTGACCGGGCTTTCTATCTAAGAAATCATCTAGCTGAAGTATCTTAGCGGCTTTATGAACCTGTTCATCTATATAGTCTTTCTTGCAGTGTCTCATCTCTAAGCCGAAAGCTATATTCTCATATACTGTCATATGAGGATATAAAGCATAGGACTGGAAAACCATCGCTATATCTCTGTTAATAGGCTCTAAGTCATTAGCGTACATTCCGTTAATATAAAGATCACCGGCTGTAATATCCTCAAGACCGGCTATCATTCTTAAAGTTGTGGATTTACCACATCCAGAAGGTCCGACAAGGACGATGAATTCCTTTTCTTTTATATCGAGATTGAAATCATATACAGCCTGTACATGGTTAGGATAGATTTTATTGATGTGCTGAAGAGAAATGCAGCACCCATCAGGAGCCTTCTTAGGCTTCTTTCTATTAGACTCTTCATATTTAAGCATGTCCTTATGGATAAGAAGTCTCTTCTTATCTAAAAGCTCCTGCTCTTTTTCTTCTTCTAAAGCAGCAGATTTGTCTTTAGTCTTATGATCTTTCTTGTTTCTATTAAAGAACATGTTGTTATCCTCCTGAAAAAATCAGGGCCTATTTAAATAATAGACCCTGGAGACAAACTAATCTAGGCGTCAATAGAACCAGTTCCAGAAGTAAAGGAACCAGTTACTGAGACAGAAGCGGCTGCACTAACAGTAATAGAGAACTCAGTAGAAGAAGAATCAGCGAAGACCTTATTGTCTTGGTTATTGGCCCAAGCATAGAAATAATAAGTATGAGCACCAGCAGTTAAGGCTGCAGTATAAGTATAGCAACCAGTTCCGGCAGTCATAGTATCCCAATCAGTATCATCGATAACAACCTTAACTTCAGTGTTTTCACCAGGGACATCAGTTACATTAAATGTAAAGCCGATATCATAAGTGACAGCGGATAAATCAGGCTGAGTAGCAAAGGTCGCAGCTACATTTATAGAAGTATCATCAGAAGAAATAGTGTAGTACTTAGAATCGATATCAGATGATTTATATTTCCAATTCATGGAGTCGGTCTGAGAGCCTAGCATCAAAGTAACAGCGTACTTGCTGTCACCAAGAGGAACGTTAGAATCAGCGAAGGTGAAGGTTCCATCTTCATTCTTAGTGCAGAGAGTAGGAGTCCATGAATTAGCGTTACTAGCAGCCCAGACATAAACATCACTGCCTAAGGTTCCACCAGTAACAGTAGGAGTAATAACAAGATTTAAGCTAGCGAGAGTAGAAGGAATATCAAATGTAGCGGTTATAGCATAAGATGCAGTATTTTCAAGGACTGATAAGGTTCTAGCGCTGTTAGCTACAGATTCAGTATTAATAAGTCCCCAGCTTGTAGAATCGCTCTTATCGTAATATACGTTATAAGAAATATCGTTATCAAAAGGAACACTAGTTAAAGTAATATCCCAAGTAGAAGTAGTTGAGTTATAAGTGCAGACATGAGTAGAAGCCCAGCTATCTAAAGAAGAAGCAAAGAACAAAGAGTATCCATCCTGGACAGAGCTATAAAGAGAAGTAGTAGCAAAAGCCGGAGTGATGCTAACAGTAATATCCTCAACATTGGACTTTACTGTAATAGCATAAGTAGCGGAAGTATAACCAGAAGCCGCAGCAGTAATAGTAGCAGATCCAGCCTTAACACCAGTTACGACACCAGCAGAAGATACAGTAGCGACAGTATCGTCATTAGAACTCCAAGTGATAGTATCAGAAACATTCTTTCCGCTGCACTTGACACTTAAACTGACAGTTCCTTCGACATAAACAGTCTTATCTCCTGAGATGGTCAAGACTTTTTCAACTGATGAGCTTTGAACTAAAGAAGAGCTATCAGCAGCTGAAGAAGCGACAGAAGAAGCGACAGAGTCAGCAACAGAAGTACCATTACAAGCAACTAATCCCAAAAGCATCATTCCTGATACAGCCAGTAAACAAACTTTTTTCATATTGATTGTTTTTCCTTTCCTTGATTTAGAGAATCAATATATGAGCGAATCATCACTGATAGATCTTTTCATATAAGCTAAGGCTAGATAGCGCCTTGCCATTGTAGGAGAAGAATCCTTGGTTAGCCCAAGAGTCCTTTGAAGAAGAATCCGACCAACCTCCACCTCTTATAGGAACCCAGGCTCCTTCCCAGTAGAAGGACCCTATTCCATTAGAGATAGAAGCGATTGAAGCGATGGTGTCTCTTACCATATCTGCTTGTCCTTGAACTGAGCAAGGATAGCCTGATATAGGATGACAAGTAGAAGAACTAGAAGAGAAACTGTTATTGGCGTTACTATCAGTCTCATATGTATATCCATAGCTTGTTTCCGCTATGCATATCTTCTTTTTAGGGAAGGCCTCAGATATAGTAGCTAGGCTAGATTTAAGGACATTGATAGAAGAGAACTGGTAGTAAGAATAAGCGCTTAATCCAATAACGTCATAATCCAGATTCTTAAACGTATTGAAGAAGTCGATTATGTAACTCGTATCAGATAAGCCCTTAGCTAGATGCAGCATGATAGGAATAGAACTATCCACATCCCTGACAGCTTGAATACCTTTAGAAATGTAATTGATAAGGTTTGTATTAGCTCCTCCTTTGGTGTAATAACCTCCTATAGTTGAAGAACACTTACTCGAGTTCTTTATGTAACTAGGATTATCTCCTGTCGCAGTAGTCTGCTTTTCACTAGTCGGGCAATCAGTACATAGCCCTTTAGTAATCTCGTTTCCTATCTGAACCATGCTCGGAAGAGCATTATCGTTTTTAAGTTCAGTTAGGACGTCGTAAGTGTAGTAATAAAGACTAGACGCCATCTGAGACGGATGAGTATAAGAACTCCACGCTTTAGGAACTACCTGATAAGATGGATCAGCCCAGAAATCTGAATAGTGAAAGTCTAATAAGTACTTAAGACCGGCTCTAGTAGCTTCCTTAGCCATCCAGATGACATTTTCCAGATTGCAGTTACCACCACCGTACATAAAGTCATCATCACTAGGGTCGTTCCAGAGTCTTATTCTCACCCAGTTGACGTTATGTTCTTTCAAAATGAAGAACAATGACTCTTCAACACCGTCGTCGTTATAAAACTTAGCCCCTAAGTCATAAAGATACTTACAAGAAGAGATATCCATTCCGTTGATGAAGTTCTCTTTAGAAGAAAGACCGCTTATAGGATCTACATCTACGGAAGTAAACCATCCTTCACTAGACTCAGTAGAAGAATGCTTAGACGTATAAGGTCTATTGAGGACCTTTACTTGGAACTCACCTTTTCTTCCTGAAGAGGTAAGTAAGGTGACATCAGTAGTGGTATCAGCTTTTAATCCGTAGACTTCATCTCCTTCAAAGTAGATATCATTCCCCGTAAACTCATAAGAGTAGGTCTCGTTAATATCAGAAGTGAAGCTTGAAAGATCGTAAGCCTGATAGACGTATGTATCGACATCGTCGATACTTATAGTTGAACAAGAGGATGAAGAAACACTAGGTGATTCTTCTACTGATAAATAGGAAGAAGATGTCGAATTAGTGCTCGAAACCGCACTATTTAGGCCTGAAAATGAGCAACTAGACAAACCTAAAAACAAGGTCATGAATAAAGGTAATTTTTTGAGTCTCATATTTTACCCTTTGACCGCTCCACTCGAGATGCCGGCTATGAAGTACTTCTGGAGAGATAAGTACAAACCGACGATTGGGATGGCGATAACAACAGACCCGGCTGCGAAGGTAGTGAAGTACTTATTTATCTTTGTAGAGTCCATCCATTGGTATAGACCTACAGCGACAGTCTTCACTTCCGAATCAGTGAGGATCAAACCGGCTAGGATGTAATCTGCCCATGGTGCCATAAAGGCCATGAGGGCTGTATATATCAGAATAGGTTTAGCTAGCGGTAAGAATATCCTAAAGAATATATGAGCTTCATCCGCTCCATCTAGATAAGCTGCTTCATCTATGTCTTTAGGAATAGTATCAAAGTACCCTTTCGAGACGAAGAACCCTAACCCTGCTCCGCACACGTAATAAAGAAGCAGTGCCCAGAAGGAATTGATAAGACCGAACATATTAAGAATCAGATAGACAGCTATCATCGCCATGAATCCAGGGAACATACCTAGGATCAAGGAAGTATTGATCAGGAACTTTCTGCCTTTGAATCTAAACCTAGATAAGCAGAAGGCTGTGATCAGAGTAGTAAAGGTAGTAAGGAACGTATTGCATATAGCGACTATGAATGTATTCTTCAACCAGATAGGGAAGTCAGTCTCCGTAAACAGATAGATGTAATTGTTAAACGTGTAGGAAGTAGGGAAGAAAGACTGAGAGACATAACCTTTCTGAGTGGAGAACGATTCAGCTAAGATCCAGATGACAGGTATGATCCAGATAACCGCTAGGACAAACACCAGAAGATTTGACCATATGGTTTCCCAGATCTTCTTTTTTCTCTGGGATTGTGCTTTGCTTTTACTCATCTGTAAGCCTCCTCACTTGTATACGCCTTGGATTTACGGAAGATAATAAGTGAAATAGAAGCGGATATGATGAACATAACTATACCTATAGCCGCTCCGAAGTTGTAATCAAACTTCTTCATAGTTAAGGTATAAAGCCAAGTAATCAGAATATCAGTTGAATAGGCAGTATTAGATATACCGTTAGCGATAGTCCCTCCGTTAGTAAGGAAGTAAATGACGTTGAAGTTATTTATATTGCTTACAAATGAAGTAATAAGTAACGGAGTAGTCATATACAGAATATTAGGGAAGGTGATTCTCTCAAACTGCTGCCATCTAGAAGCTCCTTCTATTCTGGCGGCTTCATAGTAATCGCTAGGAATATTGATAAGAAGTCCGCTCATAAGAAGCATGTAATAAGGAATACCGACCCACATATTAATAAACAAGATAAGTATCTTCGCTAAGAACTCATTTTCCCAGAAAGGAACAAACTCATCTATCCAGCCCCAGGAAATAAGAAGGTTGTTCAATGGACCTTGGTCCATGAACATAGTTCTCATAGTAAGAAGGGAAACAAACTGAGGCATAGCCATAGCTATGACAAATAAGGATCTGAATAATAATTTGCACTTTATGCACTTCTTATTTAGAAGCATAGCTAGGAAAAGACCGCCGAAGTAACAAGAGAAAGTAGCAAATCCAGCCCAGATCATAGTCCAAGAGAATACGCTTAATAAGTCTTGAAGGTTAGCGCCTTCATAGAAGACTCTCTTAAAAGTATCTAAGCCTACCCAAGTTAAGAAGATATTCTTAGATATATTCAAGTTATCGTATCCTTCTACTGTTACTAATGAATAGTTAGTAAAGGCCACGATAATCATAAAAGCCAGAGGAATCACAGTGAATATCAACGCTCCACCTATAGGAACAATAAGTCCAGTAACATAGAACTTCTTATTTACTGTATCGTGAATCTCATCTTTAAAGGTTTCGTTTATTCTTCCTTCTACTACATTACCTACAGCATGAATCACATAATTAAGATTTTTGAAGTAAGCGAGGATAAATAAGATTACTATGCACATAGATATAACACCAAAGACCAGAGGATCAGCATTGCTAGAACCTAAGATAAAAAAGTTCTCTATATCGCTTACTCCTCTAGCAATCATGTAGAAAGTAAAGAGGAATTGAATAGCGAAGTATAAAATACCCTTTAAAAATTCCTTATATACAGTTAAAGGAAGACCCATGACGAAGAAAGAAGTTATAAGAACAGTCCTTTCTTTAGGAGCGGAAGCGTGAAGCAAGTAATGGATATTCTTAAACCAGTCACCTATTCCAATACACATTCTCTTCAGAACGTTATAGATGATGAAAGTCTTAATCTCATATCCGTTCTCAATTCTGTAGTTTAGTCTGACATTAGTAGAAAAAGTCGAATAGTAAATAGCTAAGACTCCGATAGTAAGAAGAGCAAACACCACGATATTAGTAACTACGCTAGTCGAGACAGTTCCGTTTCCGATAACTATTCCAAGATAGATCTCTCCTCCTAAAAGAAGAGCGAATAATAGAAGCATTCCTATTCCTGCTTCAATGGCACCGATAAGAGCGTTACCCATACCAGGAATTAAGAAGTTAATGATCATCGTAAACTTCTTATAAGGAGTAGCCTCGCTGAATGTCGAAGGGAATCTAGTAAAAGGCTGCTTGAAGAAATACATCCTGTTCTTTTTAACGTAAGGCTTAAAAGGCTCATTAAAGGAAGTGAGACACTTCTCATTTGAACCATTAAGTTTCTTGTCTTCACTCTTATCCATAATAAGCCTCCTTTCCTATAATTAAGATTATTGATTACTTAAGAACTGTAGTAGTAACTTCATCGAGAATGGTCTTAACATCATTAGTGGTGACAGTAGTCCCTTTCTTTCCCCATAAAGCCGAAACAGCGTTGTTCATAGGTTTCCAGAAGTTAGACATCTGTTCGATGTTAGGCATAGTGATCGAGTGATCAAGAGAGCTCTTGAGGACCTGAAGGTTAGCATTGTTAGAGATGATTTCATTCATATCGTCTGTATATGTCTTAGTGACAGGAAGATATGATTTCTGACTTAGTCTCCAAGTCTGGGCATCATCAGAAGTAAGAAAGTTAGCTAACTTATGAGCTAAGGCCGGCTGAGTAGAGTACTTATTTACGGCGTAGCACTTATAGCCGGAGAAAGGTCTCTCATCATTTCCGTCGATAGTAGGAAGTACTGCTAATCCGACATTGCCTTCACCTAAAGCATCTTTAACATCGCTATAAAGGAAAGGTGAAGAGATGACACCAGAGACAGTCCCCGCTGATAAAGAAGAGATAGAAGTCTCAGGAGTCATGGAAGTAACACACCCTGTGTATTTATTGATGAAGTTAGTCCAGTTAGAAACTGCCTTATCAGTACCTAAGTTAACAGAGGTAGAAGTCTTTCCATCTGCTCCAAATAATACAGAGTCGCTATTGAAGCCGAAGGTGTAATAACCACCATCGACTTGCATATCAATAGCGATCTTCTTGCCTGAGGCTAATAAGGAAGAGAAGGAAGATACATCACTTGTGGAAAGATCATTCTTGTTATACATAAGAGTCATACTTTCAGCAGTGATGGGATATCCGTAGATCTTTCCATCGTAAGTAACAGCGTTTATAGCTTCAGTGGACATTCTGTTTTCTAGTTCATCTGAATAATAAGCTTCATCGATAAGACCAGACTTAACACCAGTAGCTATAGTATCGTGAGTAATAGCTAAGACATCAGGTCCATTCCCAGTAGAGGCGACTGTTGATAGCTGCTCAATAGCGCTCTTTTCTGACTGTTCGACAAACTTGATCTTTATTTCACCGGCTAGAGGATAACTCTTCTTATAAGAAGCGATGAATTCATCAGCTAAAGTCTCAAGAGTAGAGATGTTAGATTCATCTTCCCAGACTGTAAGAGTAATAGTGGAGCTAGATGAAGAGCCGCATCCTACTAAAGACAAACTAAGGATACTTATAGTTCCTAACATTAGAAGTTTCTTGTTTTTCATATATTATTCATTCTCCTTTTTAAAAGCATCTAAACCGATTAATCCATTACCGTCGTAATCATATAGAGCTTGGTTAGCCCACTCGTTTCTAGTGGACTTATCTTTCTCATTAATGTAGTCTTGGCCTTCTTTAGAGGTCCAGCAGATGTTCTTGCCTGGTATCCATAAAGGCTCCCAGTAGAAGATTCCATCTATACCGTTCTTTTTAGATCTAATAATCAAATCCTTAATGAATTCATATTGACCTTCAGGAGTGATCTTATAAGGAACATAGTGAGTCTTGATGAACTCATCATTTAAGACTAACTGCTTATCATCATCTTTTCCTTTTATGTAGTCTTTAGTAGTAAAGGCGTAACCTACTTCCATAATCATCACTAGCTTATTGAATTCTTTCTTCAGGGAAGAAAGATTACTCATGACGTCTTCAACCTTCCCGTGATAGTAAGGATAATAAGAAGCTCCGATGATATCGTAATCGACATTCTCTTGTTTTAACTTAGAGAAGAACTCTTCATATACTTTATGGTCAGCGCTTCTCTCAAGATGAATAATGATCTTAGATTCAGGATAGATTTCTCTAGCTCCTTTTATTCCTTCTTTAAGAAGAGAAATGAAGTGAGGATAATTAGTTCTTTCTTTTCCTTCTCCCTGATCAAGAAGCTTACCTATAGGCCACAGAAATCCATTAGTGATTTCGTTTCCTATCTGTATTCCATATAAGGGAATATCGTTCTTTCTTATGGTCTTAAGAGTAGAGACTGTATATTCATATACTTTCTTCTTAAGCCCTTCATAATCTAAGTCTTTCCAGCTTTTAGGAACAAACTGCTTAGAAGGATCGCACCAGAAGTCCGAATAATGGAAATCCAGTATGATCTTGTAGCCTTTCTTTTTCACTATCTTAGAAAGAGAAAGGAAGTTATCTAGATCGCAGGTTCCTCCTAAGTAAGGATGTCTGCCGTTATAAGGATCAACCCAGAGTCTGATTCTCATGTAATCGACCCCGTTAAGCTTAAAGGCATCTAAAGGATCTACCTTATTTCCCTTAGAGGAATAATAAGTTGCTCCGTTATTGAGTTCTTCAAGATAAGTAGAAGTGTCGATACCTAAGATCATCAATATTCTCCTTTTATATGTTCCTTATAAGTAATAGGCTTATCGTCATCATTGAAACTAACGACTCTCTTCTTGATGTTTCTGTACTTGGTCTTAATAATCTCATTCCTTTTCAGAACATCTTCTTCATTTCCGACATATCCGCATCTAAGGCAGTAATATTCTTTCTTCTCTTCGTCGTAGAACATATCTATATCGATATCCCTAGCAAAACAGTTAGGGCAGCGGTAATTTAGTTTTCCTTTTCTACTTTGAGCCATGTTGTCATTTCACCTTTCTTCAGAGTCTTTCTTAAAGCCAGACGATAGACAGGAGAGAAAGCATACCCTTCATTAACTAAGGCGTAGTCGTTATCTCCACCCATAGAAAGCACAGTCTTAACATCAGGGATGATAGCGTAACAGCTACTAGCCTTGATGAGCTTAATCTGACGGCACTTATATCTGAATCTGAGCTTCTTTTCTACATTTTCACCCTTAGCCCCTAAGGTGATCTTAGACATATCCTGCTGATACTCATTAGTACCAAAGGCTCCAGTGAAGTACTCTTCTATCTCTACTTCTTCACCCTTGAGATCATTAAGTATCTTCCTAGTTATCTGAATGACACCAGTCCCTTTCTTAAATAAGAAAGAAGACTCGATCACTACATCTAAATTAGTAAAGGAAACAGTGACAGGATCAGAAGTAATAAGAACATCTTCTCCGCATTTAGAATACTTAGCCTTAGTTCTCTCTAAACAGAGATCAACAGTCTCGCCTTTATAAGTAACCTTACAAGACTTAACTGTTCCTTCACCGGCGTAATGGGTGAAGTAACCCGCTCTGTAGTTAGCCTGAATAAGATAAGGATAAGAAGCATCGTATATATGCTTAGTACCAATCCCGATACCGTAATCCAACTGAGCTGCGTAAGGTCTATAATCTATAAACGCTCCGCCTTGGTTGAAATCCAAGCAAGTGCGGAAATAAGGATCTACATACCAGAAGTACTCTTTATCAGAACCGTAGAGTATGTCTTTCCATAAGGCTACCTCAGGTTCTGTATAGGTCTTATGCTCTCTATAGAAAGAAGCGAACTCACTCATAGTCATATCGTTGAGCTTTCCTTCTTTTTTAAGCATTCCGTAATAATGCATTCCGTCTTCATAAGACTTCTTCAAAAGGGAATAAGGGGCTTCCCATCTTCCCATCTTATTAAGCCAGCCCGGTCCTACAAACATCATGTTGTAGGAGTATCCGTTATTGTATTTAGCAAGATGTCTATATTGATCTATGAGGTTATAAAGATAAGGGTATTCGTTATCTTCATATATCATTCCTCTTAAGACATTCTGAGGATGAGTGCCAAAGTTAGACCCGTTACCATCAAAGCAAGCCAATAAGTCTCTAGAAAGATGAGGAATAGCGACGATTCCGCTATCATCATCTTTATTCATAGCCGGGCAATGAGTATTTTCCTTAGAGGGTATCCAAGGATTCCAAGGGCCTCCGTCTAAGAAGGTATACCAAGAATTGTTGCAAGTATGATAAGCCTTAGGTCCTTCTTCCCAGCAAGTCGCTACAGCGCAGACCACTGAAGGATACTTGCTCTTGATGTAATTGATAGAGAAAGCATCTAGATAATAAGAACCGGTGGATTTAGGGTAGAACCCGAAGATCTTATAGAACTTAGAGAAAGCATCATCGATGATTCTCATCTTGTCCTTTTTAGAGAACATCCATATGCAGAAGTCCTTAGTCTTGTACTTCTTATTGAACTGATCGCAAGGAAGCCCTAATAAAGACAAGGCTATCTCATCACCATATGTATCGTGATCGTGTTTTGCTATCTCGATAGCTTCCTTATTAAACAAAGAGGAATAAGTCATCTGGATTGTAGTCTTCAAGCCGTTCTTATGAGCAGTTTCCTGCTGGAACTTGAAGATATCTAACGACTGAACAAGTATATCCTTAGAGACCTTGTCCCCAGATTTGCCTGAGCTTTTAGCTGCGTATTCAGGTACCATCTCAGGTCTATGAATAAGATTAAGAATAAATGTGTTTTCCATATATTGATTTAATCAACGCTTACAAGAGACCAGTCGTCATTATGACCCCAAGCCCCTTTAACCGCTGCTCCTTCAATTCCGATTTCAACAGTAGTATTGTCTGCATCTACAGTAATATTCCCTAATAACGGATTATTAGAAGAATCGACAGCTTCATCTGTAGAATGATATCCATCATTCCACCCGGAGATGATATCCTTCATATCCGCTGTATAAGTAGTATCTCCGACCTTCATATAGACATTTAACTTGGTGTGAGCCTTACTAGAAGGCGCGACAGCCATGATATAAGTAGTTAAATGATAAGTACCTTTAGGAAGAGAGATGGTCTGATAGATATTGAAAGTGAAGTCCTTGCTTGAATGGTACCAGTTGAAATCAGTAGTACCGCTTCTGGTATCAGTCTTTCTATCTAACTTAGCTACCTTATCTCCAGTAGGAGTCACATCTCTTAAGTTCCAAGGAGTCTTAACTACATCAGTATCGCCTTGATTCTCAAACCCAGGATCAACTACGTAGTTCTCAATACATGTGACATTAGCGGATACACTATACTTTCCGTTAACTACACCGCTCGCCACATGGCTTCCTTTAGTCTTACAAGCATTTATGGAGTCATCGCTCCAGACGATAGTTTCTTGCCTAATAGCGTCATAATCAGTCTCGACAGAATAAGTAGTAGGTAACGTCTCATCAGCCGCTAGGTTAAGAGTGATATCCTCACTTGTCGATCTAACCTTAGTAGAAGTCTCAGTCGATGCGTTATAGCCTTCTCCTGAAGAGAGATACTTAAACACATTTAAGGAAGCAAGAGCCTTACCAGAATAAGAGAAGAGCCCTTGATTGCACCAAGTAGCAAGGCCATCGGTGTAATCAGTCTTATGGGAATCTTCACCAGTGTACTTATAATACTGACCTAAGGCAGTCGCCCAGCTTGCTCCTTTAATAGGAAGCCAAGCCGGCTCCCAATAAAATAAGCCTAAGCCCATATTGTTATTAACTTTGCTAAGGACATTAACTACATCCCTGATACAAGTAGCCTGAGCCTGCTCGCTAGTAAGATAACCGCCTACATCCTCATAGCTTTCACCGTTATATTGGTTAGCAGTGACTCCTTCTACCGAATCATCTGTATATCCCCAGCTGACCTCTGCTATCATGACTGGTTTTCCAGTAAGAGCAGATACATTATTAAGGTTAGCTAAGAGTTCATCTAAGGTTCCTGATAAGTAAGGATAATAAGACGCTCCGATGATATCGTAATCGACATTTCTTTCATCCATAGCGGTGAAGAAAGTCTCAAACTCGGCTTTATTGCCACCGTTAGCTAGATGAATCATTGTATAGGTATTAGGGAAGACTTCCTTAGCTCCCTCAATACCGCTTTTAATAAGGCTAGCGATATAATCGAAAGAAGTAGAAGTATCATTCCAATCGATAGCGCCGTATGATCCGCACATACCGTTATTGATTTCGTTTCCTATCTGCACAGCGTCTACAGTGACACCAGCGTCCTTGAACTCATTTAGAGTTTCAAGAGTGAATTCCTTTAAGGCAGCAGGTATCTCATCTTTATTAAGAGTAGTCCAGCTTTTAGGAAGCTGCTGATCATCAGGATCAGCCCAGAAGTCTGAATAGTGGAAATCCACTAAGACATTCATGCCTACAGCCTTAGCTCTTTTGCAAAGAGCAATATCTGTAGTGACATCATTAGCCCCGCCTCCATAAGAGGTTCCGTATTTGTTCTTAGGGTTATTCCATAATCTGACACGGAAGAAATTAACTCCGCTGTTTCTTAATATCTGGAAGACATCCTGTTCTTGGCCTTCTTGGTTATAATAGACACCTCCTAGATTCTCAATTGTCTGAATCATAGACCCGTCTACACCCATAGCGAAGTCGCTTCTTAAGGTATTCTCAGTAGGATTTACCTTGATAGAAGAATAAGGATGAGACTCTGTATTGGTCTTATCTCCGTATTCATTTGTAAAGGTAGTATCTGAATAAGTGAAAGCAACATTGCTTTCACTAGCAGTTGAAGAAGATGCATTAGCAGATGAAGATCGACATGATATCAAAGATGACATGCAGATAATAGATAGAAGAAAAACCTTAAATGCGTTCTTCATTTTTATCCTTCTCTCCTTTTATGTAATTCTGAGGCGACAGACTGAAATACTTCTTAAACTCATTAGAGAAATGCAACTGACTCTTATATCCGACCATAGTCGAGATATCCTTTATCTTGTACTTGCTGGTCTTTAAGAAGAGCTCAGCTTTCTTCATCCTTACATCAGTCAGGTACTTCTTAGGGGAATAACCTAACTTTGCATGGAAGATATTAGTAAGGTAATTTGGTGAAACACCGACACTGTTAGCTACATCGTTGATCTTTATGTCGAACTGGTAGTTGTTATCGATGAACTCCTTAGCGAATATCACATATGAATCAGTAAGGGTGTAATTCTTATTCTCTTCATCGGAAGTCTTTAATAAGGTTCCGAATAGTTCATATGCTAGCCCCAGACATACGACATTAAGATAACTGGAGGCTTTATATTCACTGTATATATCTTCAAAGTAATGCTTTAGATTAAGTTTCTCATTATCCTCAAAGACAGGTTTGTTCTTGCTTATAGAAGCTCTGATGAGGAATGAGTTAGCATTAGCTCCATCAAACCCCAGCCATACATAGGTCCAGGGATCTTCCTTATCCGGCTTATACTTAGCGTCAGACTCAGGAGGTATATAGAAAATCATTCCTTTATGGAGGGTATACCTCTGACCATTGATCTCAAAGTATCCTTTTCCGGATATTACATAATGGAAAAGATGATATGGCTTTTTAGAAAAGACGATAGCCTTATCAGGAATGCAGATCTCTCTTCCGCACTCTTGAAGATTCAATTCCAAATAAGCACTGGCCTTATCAATGGTTGACATCTTTATTTGCTCCCTCGATAAAAGTATATTGTAAAAAAGGGCTTACAACCATTTATTTCTTCATATCAATATTAGATTTGTGCATAAAACTTAGTTTAAAAATAATAATCGTATACATATTTCTACTATGAAAAAGTAGTTCTCAATCGAGACCATTTTCAAAAAAAGCCCATATAATTAAGATTTTTATGAACTTGAAAGCGATTTCATCCCTTTTTCTACTACATAAAAACGTCTTAATTTTGTGTATAGTCTTTTTAGGAAAATGTATATTGCTTGATTAATCAAGCCTTAAATGAACCTTAAATAATCCCTTACTTATGGGATTATTTTGAACGCTAACTAAAAAAGAGAAGTGTTTAACCACCTCTCTAGTTATTAAATATCTTTCTTCCGCTTCCTATCTCGAAATGATAAGTAACTATGCCTAAGTCTATATTCGAATAATAACCTTTTAAGGCGAAGGGAGTGACTTTCTCACCCTTCAGTTCAAAGCAGAACTTCTGCTGATTCATAGCGGTCGGAGCCTTTAAGGCAGCTTCTACTCCTCTTAAGAACCAATCGGGTTTCTCCTGATCTGATTTAATGACTTGAAGCATAGGCTTAGACTTATGAGCAAAGCCGTGGTCTAGTCCGTATCCTAAGGCTATGACACATACTAGCTTCTCGTCTTTCTCGATGCTGATAGCTTTTTTAACTCCTGACTTAGAGAAAGTCAGAGCTACCCAGCAGGAATCTAGACCTAAGGTCTTAGCCTTTAGTACTAGTCTCTCACCGTAATACCCGCATCTAGTATCTAAGTCATCGCTTTTAGTTCCTACTAGGGCTATGTAGTTTTTGACATTAACAAACTTTCCATAATGAGCGAGAAATCCTGCAAATCCATCAGGATTATCAGTGACTAATTGAATTCTGAGGTTTCCTTCCTGATTGCAGTTTCCTATCTCATCTTTCAAGGCAATGACAATATCAGAAGGTATCTTCTGATCAGTGTAGCTTCTAACTGAGTGTCTTTGATCGATTGCTTCTAACAGTTCCATAATAAATCCTCTTTCCTAATTTAACTGTATGACCTGTTCTTTAATACTAGGGTCGTGATTAGCGTATAGACCTATACAGTCCGGGTCTTTTCTTAAACCGATGACATATTCTAAAGACTTCCTAGCAAGTTTCCTACTTACCGTGAAGCCTGGAATAATATGTTCTTCTAGATTTCTTTGAGTATAAAAGGTATCTCCTGCTAAGGCGATATACTTACCATCAGATCCTTTTACTTTCCTAGTGACAAGGCCGTGAGTGTGCCCTGGAGTATTAATAAGTATTATAGAGCCATCGTTAAATAAATCAAAAAACTTTCCTACTGGTCCTATTCCATCAGAAGAGAAATAGAAAGGCTCGACATTAACAAAAGACCAGTTAGACTTAACATATCTGAAGAAATACTTCATAGAGTCCTTTATCTCTAAAGAAGAAGCCATTACATGCTTAGCGTTCTTAACTAGCCTTAACCCGCTAGTATGATCAAAATCCATATGAGAGAAGATAACATAATCTAAGTAAGTATCTTTAAGGCCTAGTTTATTAAGACGGCAGTCGATAGACTGCCCTTTCTTGATAATAGGAGTAGATATTCCGTTAAGCAGTCCGCAGAATCTCTCCGGCTTCTTAGTTATGTATTCTGAGTCCCATCCAGTATCTATAAGAATATTCCCTTTAGGATGCACGATAAGATAAGAAGAAACAGGAAGTTCTAGTTTATGCTTCTTACCTCTAAACCAACCAGTAGGAGCAAGAGGATTATTCTGCTTATAGGGAATAGAGTCATCCACTAAAACACTGCCCGTATGAAATATATATACCTTAATCATTATTTAGTTCCTCCAAATGAGGATATCCATTGTCTTTAGCTTCTTTTAAGATAGAGGATATTCCTTCTATAAAGTCTTTAAGACCTATAAACTGATTCTCATCTACATTTAAGTAATAGTAATTAACAGTGCCTTTTCTATATACAGAAAGAAGACCCGCTTGCTTAAGAAGAAGCAAGTGATGAGAAACAGCAGGCCTAGATAAAGAAGTCTGCTTAGTTATTTCAGGTACTCTCATGCCGAATCTTTCATTCTCGAGCAAAGTAATAATAATCTTCTGTCTTGTTTCATCACCTAAAGCTATGAAGATTTTCTGATAGGACTTGAATCCTTCAGCGATCTCTTTTCGTTTTAAAGCACACTTTTCCATATAAGGCTCCTATTCAATGGTTCATTAGTTTAAACCATTGATAAGATACTACCACTGTGCTTTTCAGATGTAAACATATAAGCTAAGGGCAAAAGAGAGTAAGGCAAGCACGATATTGTCTTTTCTTCCTTTAAAAGGTCCCTTTTGGTTTTCCAGCATAATGCTTTTATTTTTTTATATTGTAAAATATAAGCATGGTCTCTTATTTCAGAAACAAATAATAGTTTTTCTACAAGATCAAAAACCTGCTGTTTTATACGTATTCAAAAATATATAGAAAGGAAGTGTCTAATATGGTAGAAAAAGTTCCTCCTATCCTAATTATTACGTCTAGCCTTAAAGAAGAGAGTTGCTCTGATGCTTTAGGTAACTACTTCTTATCTGGAGCCCATCAAGCAGGTTACGACTATAAGAAGATAAGACTAAGAACTAAAAAGATTAAGTTCTGTGACGGATGTCAGGATTGTCTTTATTCTCATAGGTGCAGAATAGAAGATGATGATATGAACTCTATATTAGAAGATATGAAGAAAGCTTCTATCTTAGTATTTGTAACTCCTATATATTTTGGTAACATCTCAGGCTTATTAAAAACATTCCTAGATAGAACATATCCTTTATTAAAATCAGATTATAAGTTCAGAAGAGTATATCTTGTATATACCGCTCAAGAAGACTGCAAGAGCCATAACAAAGCGGCTATCCAGTCCATTAAGAGCTGGACAGACCGCTTTCCTAAGGCTAAGTTCATAAAAGCTGTTGAAGGAGTAGAGATCATAGAAAAAGACGACATCGCTAAAAAGAGAACATTATTAAGAGATTCCTTCCAAGCCGGAGCTTCTTGTTATTACTTAGATAACCCTGAAGTAAAAAGAGGCGGGGGAAGAAAGAAGAAACCAGAAGATCCCTCTAAAGCCAAAAAGGACGATAAGAAGAAAGAAAAGTAGTCAAAGTAAAAAGCCTTGATCCTCACAAATTAAGAATCAAGGCTTTTATTGTGGTTAGTTAGATGCTAAGAAGTTACTTCCTATCCAAGTACTCAACAGCTACATCAGTAATAGTTGTTCTATTACCAATAGAAGTAGTACCAGTGTGCATAAAGCCGAAGCCATCATAGATAGTTCTATCAGAAGGAAGTGTTGCGCTTAACGATACTGATAAGTTGTGATTTCCATCTTCAGGAACTGTGTAATCTGCACCATTATTATCAGAAGTTACTGTAGCGGATAAGGTATTGCCGATAATTGAAAGACCTATAGATACTTTGTAGTTATAAGCCTTGGCAAACTTACCTTCAAATTCAGTGCCGTTTACAGTAGTCTTAACTTCTGAGATATAAGTAGATACATCATTCTTGAATGAATAGAGTCCAAACAAGCAAGCATCTGAATAAGCAGTTTCTCTTTGAATTCTCAGAGAATAACCAGTTAATGTTGTAGTATCGTATCCAATAAAGATATCCATATACTGACCATGAGCGGAGCCGAAGCCCTGTCCAGCAGTCTTGGCAGGATATAAGGTGATATCCATCTTCATATCTTTGTTGGCATTAGTAGAAGTAGGAGTATAAAGCATTCTGGCTCCTCTTCCTATATTGGACATACCATACTTGTCTTTAGATCCAGAAGTTCCTTCGGCGTAATCCCATCCATAGCCTTTTCCTGATTCAATAGCTGAAGAATATTGATCCCACATAGTGGTGGTTGTTCCATCAGTATTGGTCCAATACTTGGATTTAATATCAGCAGGAGTGTGAGTATCAAACGAATAGTCTCCTGCACTTACAGCAGAATTAGAAATAGGCATATTGAGGAAGTTAGCAGTAACCTTGCTAGCATTTCCCGTATAGTCAGAAGCAGCCACAACAGCAGAAGAAATGACAGTGACATCATCACCGTAATCAGAAAGCTGAGTACGAGGTGAAAGTTTAGCAATTATGTATTTGCCCACATCTGCTTCAGTAAGTTCATATGAAGAATAAGGAGTGTCATTTCTAGATACTGCTACAACTTTGTCATTTTCATCAAAGGTACCATCATCAGAACGATACCAAGTGATACTAGACATATCAGTAAGAGCAGCATTTGCCTTATTCAAGACATAATTCAAAGTTGCCTTATTATCACTGAAAGAAATAGTAGAGCCACTCTTTACTGTAGGGGCATCGACCTTAGAAGGAGATACGCTTAATGATAATCTAGCCTTAATTCCAGAATCAGTAGTTATTTCAACATAAACAGTAGAAGGAACAGAAATAGTGCTGTTAGCAGTTACGAGAATAGTTCCATCTTCCTGCTTACTAGCTGTAATTAAACTGTCATCAGAAACAGATACAGTGTAAGAAGGGGCACTAGCTAATGTTCCAGAAGAGACAAAGCTAGGGACTAGAGATGTTGTCCCGCTGGGCAATAATAAACTTGTGGATTCACTAGATAATGACAAGGTAGCACGGTAAGCAGAAATAGAAGTTCCAACACTTCCTTTTACTCCGTTAGGATCCCAATCATCGCTTCCTTTTAAGAGGTTGTATGAATTATAAACATTGCCGACTTTATATGCGGATAAAGCATTTTTATCAGTAAGATTTACAGTTACATCAGGATAAGAAGGTGAAATAGAAACTGCACTATCACCCATCTTGCAGTTATAGACATATTCTTTAAGATCAGGATAATCTTCAATATCATTTGTCCATTCAAATTTAGTGAAGTTATCTTCAAATGTGCAATCAACCAAAGCTAAATTAGTAGGTTCCTTAGAAAAATAGAATGTGCCGCTGTCTGTGGACTTTCCTTTAAAAGTGCAGCCGAGGAAGGCAATATCCATACTAGAAGACCCCCACATAGGATGCTTGCCATAGAAATCAAAGTCACAGTTTTCGTACACTATATGATTTCCAGGTTGAATGGAATCATCAGTGCATTCAATATGGCAATTCTTGAAATAGACTCTATCAGCACTTCCGGCAATGCAGTTAAGTCTAGACATAAACCTGACATTTTCAAAATCCCACTTGTCACATCCAGACTTCATAGCTATGACAGTCTGAGCCTGGCAGATGGAAGAAGGAAGTCTTGCCGAAACAGATAAAGAAGTATTAGAAGGATAGTCAAGATCTATATTGCAATAGTTACCAATTGTTAAGTCCTTAGCTTGAAACTGGTCACCAACTCCAATAACATTCCAGTTTTGATCGCAACCAGCATCCTTGCCTCTATTACCAGCAATGACAGTTAATGAAGCATCCTTATCCATTCCGTAGAAACGAACAAAGTCTTTATTAAGTTCAAGACCGATAGTGGAGCTGCCAGTAGTATCAGTGCTCTTAGTTCTATCATCAACCCAATAAACGCCTTTAGCGATATATACAATTGTAGGTGTAGATTCATTCTCACCGGCTTCAATGCCAGCAGCCATCTTAACGATGTCGTTATAAGCGAAATCACCTAATTGATCATTAGTTAAAGAAGAATCCAAATAAACAGCATGCTTACTTAATGTTATGGTTTTTCCAAAATAAGAAATGCTCTTAACCACTGAAGCAACAGAAGAAGAAACAGTGGAAGAGGATTGGCTTGTAGCAGTTGAAGAACTAAGTTCAGAAGAAGCTTGAGAACTAGAAGTACCACAAGAGAAAAGACTCATACTGACCAACGAGACAAGTAATAAAATATTACGTTTTTTCATACTTTCCTTTCATTATTCAGTAAACCACTTTACTGACCCCTCACTCTATATCTATTTGTAAGCGATTTCAACTTGCTGATAAATATTTATGCTCCGGACATAAATCGCCTTTTATTAGTGCTTTTCGGTTAATATGCCCAAAGATTTATGAATTAAAGAAAAAACTAAAAAGGATAATTTCCGGCTTTTATGCCCGTTAGAAAAATGCTTATATATATGTACAATATTTTGTTCATTATTAGTTAATTATATATATGAACTATCGCTTTAAACTATTTCACCTTATTAAGATCTCAAAGAAGTTTTTTTAATAAGTCTCTTTTCTGTGGCAATTATTGAGCAATTAAAGATTCTGTTCTTATTAAACTTTAAAAACAATTTACTACCTTTACGTTGTAAAATAAGACAAACGAGATAAAAAGAAGGGACAAAATAAGCATGCTGGTATATCACGATAAAAAATCCGTCTTTATTAATGATGTCCTCACAGGTCAGATAGCGGATAAGATAAAAGAAGATCTTCATAATCACGGTATCGAAGATGAGAATGTCAGAGAGTATAACTCTTGGAACAACTCCATGCATTTTATGATGGAGACTATAAATGATAACCAAATACCTGACGAATCTTTTATCTCTATTGAATATGAAATACCTCTTACTTCTAAAAGAGTAGATTTCATAATTGCCGGAGCAGATGACAACAATCAAGACAATGTTATTATTGTCGAGTTAAAGCAGTGGACTACATGTGAGAAAGTCGACGATATTGAAAAGCATACAGTTAGAGCTTTCGTCGCTAACAATAATAGAGAAGTAGCTCATCCTTCATATCAGGCTTACAGTTATAAAGTACATATCATGAGTTATTCAGAAGCTGCTTCAGATAAGAATCTTCATCTTATTCCTTGTGCTTTCTGTCATAACTTCAGAGAAGAAGATAGAAAGGTATTAGAAGATCCTATCTATTCTCAGTGGGTTAAAGAAGCTCCAGTCTTCCTTAAGAATGACTTATTGAAATTAAGAGACTTCATAAAGAAGAGAATAACAAAGAAGAGTATTAACGGAGATGTCCTTTACGAAATAGATAACGGAAAGATAAGACCCGCTAAAGCTCTTCAAGACTGTATAGCAAGTATGCTTAAAGGCAATCAAGAATTCGAGCTTCTTGATGATCAGGTCACAATATACGATAAGTGCATTAAAGCCATATCTGATACAGAAAGAGATCAGCAAAAAAGAGTAATCATTATTCAGGGAGGACCAGGAACTGGTAAATCAGTACTGGCTATTAATTTACTTTGTGAATCAGTTCAAAGAAAGCTCACTTCTGCTTACTTAACTAAGAACAGCACTCCTAGAAAATGCTATCAAGATATCCTTTCTAAAGATAACGTCAAGGATAAAATCTCTATAGAAGATCTATTCAGATCACCTTATCGCTTACGGGACGTACCTAAGAACATTTACGACTGCTTATTTATAGATGAAGCCCATAGATTAGTAAAAAAGATGAAGATGGATTATCACGGTGAGAATGAAATCAAAGAATGTATAGAGGCTAGTAAAGTCTCTATATTCTTCATAGATGAAACTCAGAGAATATCCACTGATGATATAGGCTCAGTTCAATCTATTAAAGATTGGGCTTATCAGTTAGGCGTAGATTCTAATCATGTCTATTTTGGAGATGGATATAAACTCTCAAGCCAGTTTAGATGCAACGGAAGTGATGGTTATATATCGTTTATAAATAATCTTTTGGGTATTGAGAAGACCGCTAATAACTTCTTAGACTTAGAAGGCTTTGATTTTAAAGTATATGACGACCCCAATAAGATGAGAGATGACTTAAGAATAAAGAACAATATAAACAACAAGAGCAGAATGGTAGCAGGCTACTGCTTCGATTGGAACGTTAAGAATAACAGAGGAGACTGGGATATATTTCTAGATAACGGATTCAAGGCTAAATGGAATTCTCCCAACTCTAAAGGCATATGGGCTATTCTTCCTTCATCTTTTGAAGATGTCGGATGCATACATACTTGCCAGGGCATGGAGTTTGATTATGTAGGTGTCATTATAGGAAATGACCTTAGATTCATAGATGGAAAAGTACAGACAGATAAAAATAGCATATCAAAAGATGATAGATCTTCAGGTATAAGAAGTTGCAAGGATCCAGTCTTAGCTGATCAGCTAATTAGAAACACATATAAAGTACTAATGACTAGAGGTCAGAAAGGATGCTACGTCTATTGCACAGACCCTAATTTAAGAGAGTATATAAAGAGCAAAGTCCATCAATCATAATATTCACACATGACGAAAATCGTAGACATTTATTGATAAAAAAAGGAATTATCATTAGAATCTATATAAAGGATTTAATATGATTGTTTATCAAGAAACAGTTGGAACTTTTATCAATCAGTGCCGTCTAGGCATTATTGCAGATGAAGTCGAAAAGAGAATAAGAGCTGACCACATCGGAGCAGGTGGGGACAGCGAGTTTAATTCTTGGAAAAGATCTCTTCCGACTTTGGCGTCTATTTTAGATGATAAGGATATAGATTCTAATATAGATGTCGCTATCGAATATAAGCTAGTTACCTCTCAAGCCAGAGTTGATTTTATAGTCTATGGAAAAGACGCAAACGATAAGGATACTTTAATAAGCATCGAGTTAAAACAGTGGAGTTCGGCTAAGCAATCTAATCTTCCTTGTTATGTCTTAGCAAATATAGCAGGTGATATTATTAAAGATCATTGGCATCCTTCTTATCAGGCTTATAACTACAAAAATATACTTAAGGCTTTCAATGAATACATATATGAAAACAACGTCCAACTAGAGTCATGTGCTTACTGTCATAACATGCCTCAAGTCTATTCTTTCTTAATGGAGAACGATAAGCTTTATCCTCTTATCAAATCATCTCCAGTCTTCTTAAAAGGAGATGAGATAAAGCTTAAGGACTTCATTAAGAAATACGTATCAAAGCCTCATAAAGAACTTCTTTATATGATAGATGACTCTAAAGTCAGACCTTCTGAGGAATTCTCTAAGATGTTCCTTGATGCTATAGCAGGAAATCAGATGTTCTCTTATGATGATGAGCAATCATATTCGATTTCGAAAGTCATAGGGGAAGTTAATGAAGCTATAAAGTACGGAATTAGAAGAACAATCATCATTAAAGGCGGACCTGGAACCGGTAAGTCAGTTGTAGCTATTAATATCCTTGGTCAGCTTCTTCATCCTGAAGATGGTTCTAAAAGCAAGAATGCTTGTTATGTAACAGCTAATTACACTCCAAGAGAAGTCTTCTCAGAGAATCTTATTCAAGGTGATTATAAAAAGAAGGCAATCGATGTTCTTTTTAAGAAGATGAGTTCTTTTGTTAAATCATGTGAATTCGATTATGACTGCATCATTGTAGATGAAGCCCATAGAGCCTTTAAATGGAAGTTCGGATATGGAGTAAAAAAAGACCAAGATATGATCGATCGTCTTTTCTATGCTTCCAGAGTCAATGTATTTTTTATCGATGAAAATCAGACAGTTTCTAAACACGATTTCTTAACTGAAGACATCATTAAGCAATACGCCGCTAAATATCACTCTACAGTCATCGAAGGCGAAAGACTTCATCTCACATCTCAGTTTAGATGCTTAGGCGGAGAGAATTATATAGCCTTCATCAATAGTTTTCTAGGTTACGACAATAATGACACTAGACTAATAAAGTCCCAGTATGACTTTAAAGTCTTTACTAATCCGACAGAGATGCAACAAGCCATATATGAAAAGGGTAAGAACAATAAGAATTCAAGAATAGTAGCAGGCTACACACATGAATGGATATCTAGAGGTCATCCAGATAACGAAATTGATGACTACGATATAGTCCTTGATAACGGATTCAAGATGAAATGGAACAAACTTCAAGATAAATCATATCTTAACGATGACTCTCAATTCGATAGAGTAGGATGTGTCCACACTATTCAGGGAGTAGATTTAGATTACTGCGGCGTAATAATAGGGAAAGACCTTATTTATAGAGATGGAAAGATAGTATTCGACAAGACTAAAAACGCTCATTCTGATACCGATAGCGGAATAAGAACCGCTGATCAAAAAGAAGCGGAGATCAGAATAAGAAACAGCTATAAGGTCCTCTTAACAAGAGGAATTAAAGGTACTTATGTATACTGCGAAGATAAAGCCTTAGGAGAATACCTCTTAAGTCTTATTAATCGCTAGCAGAACCTAAGTATTTTAATATTAAAACAAGAACAAAATATCGCTCAGCTTATTAATCTTCAAACAGCATTTAGCGTTCTTAGCAGCATCTAAGATACCTACGCTAAAGTAAATGCCTGTGTAGATTTCTACGCACCAATATGCGTAAAAGAGTATCAAAACGGAGGCTTATGTAGTTTACTAGGAATAACAGCTGATGATGTCTCTAAAGAAGAAAACAAAACATTAGTAGATTCTTCTGATCCTTTATCCTATATAAATAACTTCACAACTGATACTTTCTGCCGTTTTATCATCCAACACGGAGGAAGTGACGTAACAGTATCTAACAATGAGTCAAAATATCTGTATAATGGTCTTAGTGGAGCATTCGGTACTGATAAAGTAACTCTCCAGTTCAAAGACGGACTTAAGCATATGGACGCCGGTTTCTATACTGATGAGAACATGACATATGTCATAGGTCAGCTAAACAATTACTTCGACTAAATTCCCACACTTTTATATTCCTTTCTAGGCCGGCTTATTGATTAGTTAAGCCGGTTTTTTAATTGTCTTTTTATTCTTTATATATATCGTGATTCAAAAAACATCTCTCATTAACTGATATGCTATAAGGAAGATAAGTCGTTTCTTATATATAAGAGAGGAACTAACATGACCCAAAGAGAAAGAATACAACAAGGAAGACTCTTCACTGATGAATCAGAAGGACTTCCTAAAGAGAGAAGACAAGCCAAAAGAAGAATGAGAGCCTATAACAGAACCTCTTCTTCTAAGCTGGGCTTAGTAAGAAGATATCTTCTGATGAAGAAAATCTTCGGTCAGAAGACCTGGTCTTGGATCGAACCTCCTTTCTTCTTCTGTTACGGAAGACATATAAAGTTAGGTAACTACTGTTACATCAACGTCAACTGCTCATTTATTGATGACGGTGAAATAGAGATACAAGACAATGTAGAGTTCGGACCTAATGTAGTAATAGCTACAGTAGGTCATCCTCTAGATCCATCCTTAAGACCTCTTATGTACGCTGAGAAAGTAACAATAAAGAAGAACTGCTGGATAGGAGCCTCAGTAACTATTCTTCCTGGCGTCACTATAGGAGAGAATTCAGTTATAGGAGCTGGCTCAGTAGTTACTAAAGATATTCCTGATAATGTTATAGCCTATGGTTCTCCTTGCAAGGTCATAAGAGAACTCAATGACGATGACAGAAAATACTACAGACACCATAAAGAGATTACTAAAGAAGATAGAGAACTGCTTCATAAAAAATAAAGGAGAGTAAACTTATGAAAATAGAGCACATCTGCCTCAACGCCGCTGATATCGATATGATGAAGGACTTCTACGTAAACTTATTCGGATTCATACCTAATGAGAAATACCATAACGACAAGACCGGATGGGAAAACTATTTCCTTTCTTCTAGTATGGGCGGAGCAAGACTAGAGCTTCTTTCTCATAAGGATATGAAAAAGAGCTTAGTGGATAGAGAATCCACATGCATAGTTCATTTCTCTATATCCTTAGGAAGTAAAGAAGAAGTATTAAGAGTAACATCTAAGGCCAAAGACTTAGGTATGAAGATTCTTTCTGAGCCTAGAATAACAGGAGACGGCTACTACGAGTCCTCCTTTTTAGACCCGGAAGGGAACATGGTAGAACTGACAGTTTAACCAAAATATTAAAACTTTCATTTGACAACTATTCTTTGTCCTTGTATATTAGTTCTATCTAGAACTATCGGAGGCATACATGGAAAAGTTAATCGGAGCCGAAATAAGAAACCTTCAAAACTCTATCATGAGGAAGATGGACACCATCACTCAAGGAGCGACAAATCTTAACATCTCCGCTTCTAATGTCTTCATCATCGACTATCTGATGATGAATCAGAATAATGTCACATTCCAAAAGGATCTGGAGAAAGCGATGTCTATATCAAAATCCACTTGCTCTAAAGTCCTCGATCTTATGAAGAGCAAAGGACTTATTAATAAGGAAGCAGTAGAAGACGGAAGATATAACAAGATTGTTATTACTCCTCTAGGAGAGAAGGTCTACGCTCAAATAGAAGAAGAAATAAAGAAGAACGAAGACATCTTGAAACAAGGCATCTCGGAAGAAGATATAAACACCTTCCTAAAATGCATCTCACAGATGGAAAAGAATATGGAGTAACTAGCTAACGAAAAGTTAGCTTTTATTAAGAGAGTGTAGTTCGATATCGAACAAATAAAGAGGTAAATTATGAAACTTGTAAAGAAACTATTAAGAAGTCTAAGAGAGAACAAAAAAGACACTATCTTAAGTGTCGTATTTGTAGCTCTAGAGGTCGTATGCGAATGCATCATACCTTTTGTTATCGCTAAGATGATCGATTCATCGGGAATCGATTGGGCTAACTTACTGATATACGGAGCTGTCCTTATAGTCTTAGCCACTATGTCACTAGTATTTGGCATCTACTCAGGCAAAGCCTCTGCTAGAGCCGCTGCTGGTTTTGCTAGAAACTTAAGAGAGGATATGTTCATCAATATTCAGACCTATTCATTCCAGAATATCGATAAGTTCTCATCTTCAAGCTTAATAACAAGAATGACTACCGATATCTCTAACGTCCAGAATGCTTTCTCTATGGTTGTTAGAGTCGCTATCAGAGTCCCTCTGATGATTCTTTTCTCAATCATCATGTCCTTTGTTATTTCTCCTAACCTCGCATGGATCTTCCTGGCATGCATTCCTATTCTGGGAGTCATCCTCTTATTCATCGTCTACAAGGCCACACCTATGTTCAAGAAGGTCTTCAAGAAGTACGATGTCTTAAATAACTCTGTTCAAGAAAACGTAAACGGAATCAGAGTCGTTAAGACCTATGTAAGAGAAGACTACGAGAAGCAGAAGTTTGCTTCTTCCGCTGATGATGTCTGCCACGACTTCGTCAAGGGCGAAAAGATCATCGCTTGGAATACTCCTATCATGAACTTGTTCATGTTCGCCTGCTATACGATCATCTCCGTCTTAGGTGCTTATATCATCACTGGTCAGTTAGGCTGGGGAAGCTTAACTACCGGAGACTTATCTTCTCTTATCACTTACGGAATCAATATTCTCTCTGCCTTAAGCATGCTCACTATGGTCATAGTCATGCTTACTATGTCTGTCGCCTCCGCTCAGAGAATTGTTGAAGTCATAGATGAGAAGCCTACTATTGTTAATCCCGCTAATCCTATTAAGGATATCAAAGACGGACAAGTCGACTTTGATCACGTATCCTTTAAATACGATACTTCTTCAAATAGCGAAGTTCTTACTGATATAGATCTTCATATCAAATCCGGAGAGACTATCGGAATCTTAGGAACTACCGGTTCCTCTAAGACATCTTTAATTAACTTAGTCTCAAGACTATATGACGCCACTACTGGAGACGTAAAAGTCGGTGAGCATAACGTCAAAGAGTACGACTTAGTTAATTTAAGAGACCAAGTCGGTGTCGTTCTTCAAAAGAACGTCTTGTTCTCAGGCACTATAGTCGACAACATGAGATGGGGAAATCCTAACGCTACCTTAGAAGAAATAAAGGAAGCCTGCAAGATTTCTCAAGCTGATGAATTTATCTCCAATATGAAAGACGGATATAACACCTTCCTTGAAGAAGGCGGAACTAATCTTTCAGGAGGTCAGAAGCAGAGACTTTGTATCGCTCGTGCCTTACTAAAGAAACCGAAGGTCTTGATCTTCGATGATTCGACCTCAGCGGTCGATACCAAGACTGATGCCTTGATCAAAAGAGGAATCAAAGACTATATTCCAGGAACTACAAAGATCATCATCGCCCAGAGAGTCTCAAGTCTAGAGGACGCTGATAGAATCATCATCATGGATAAAGGAACAATAAACGGAATAGGAACCTCAAAGGAGCTGTTGAAGACCAACAGCATCTACAAGGAAATCTATTCCTTCCAGAATAAAATAGGAGGTGAGCAGAATGCAAAAGCAGAGTAATAAAAAGCCGAGTGACAATATGAAGAATATGAAAAGACTAGTCGGCTACATATTCTCGCATAATAAATTCAAGATGACGATAGTCATCATATCTGTCTTCTTTGCCGCTATTGCTTCATCCGCTTCAGGTATCTTTATCTACTATCTAATCTACAACGTCATCACTCCTGCTTTAAGCGATGGGTTCAGTTCAGTAGTAGGTACCTTCACAGCTTTGATTATCGCTATGGTAGTCGTCTACAGCTTAGGTGTCATCGCATCATTAGTCTATTCGTTCATCATGGCCCATCTAGGTCAGGAAACTCTTAATAAACTAAGAAAAGACATGTTCACCAACATGGAAGAGCTTCCTATCAAGTACTTCGATCAGACCAAGCACGGAGACATCATGTCTTACTACACTAATGATATAGATGCTATAAGACAGTTCATCTCTCAGTCCATGGTTCAGATCATCAATACTTTCTTCACTCTTATAGTCTTGACTTTCTTCATGCTCTATTACTCCATTCCTCTTACTATAGCTGTCTACATCTGCGCTATAAGCATGGTAGTAGTAATAAGCAAAGTCGGAGGTAAGTCATCTAAGTTCTTCGTCTCTCAGCAGACCTCAACAGGAAAACTAGAAGGCTACATCACTGAAATGATGAACGGCCAAAAAGCCGTCAAGGTCTTCAACCATGAAGACGAAGCTATCACTGACTTCAAGAAACTCAATAACCAAGTCAAAGACGATTCCTCTACCGCTAACCAATATGGAAACATCGTCATGCCTATTCTTAGCTCTATAGGAAACTACTTATATGTCCTTATCGCTTTACTAGGAGCCGTCATGTCTTTAATTCCTAGTTTCCGTAACTTCTCCTTAACTGGCTGGAGTGAAATGTCAGCCGCTATCATCGTTTCCTTCTTAACTATGTCTAGACAGTTTGGTCAGTCTATCGCCACTGTTTCTCAGCAGACTTCTATGTGCGCCATGGCTTTCGCCGGTGCAGGAAGAGTCTTTACTCTCGTGGATGAGAAGCACGAAGAAGATGATGGAAAGACCGTCTTGATCAACGTCGTTAAGAATGATGATGGTTCCTTAAAAGAAACTTCTCAAAGAACTGATCACTGGGCTTGGAAGAATCAAAAAGGCGAGCTCACTGAACTTAAGGGCCACATCGTCTTAAAGGATGTTAACTTCGCTTACGATGGGAAGAACTTAGTCCTTCACGATATCAACATAAACGGAGAGCCCGGTAAGAAGATGGCCTTTGTCGGTGCTACTGGAGCCGGTAAGACTACTATTACTAACTTGATGAACAGATTCTACGATATCGACTCTGGTGAGATCACTTATGATGGGATCGATATTAAAGAGATTAAGAAGGATTCCTTAAGAAGCTCATTAACTATAGTCCTTCAGGATACTAACCTATTCACCGGTACTGTTAAAGACAACATAAGATATGGAAGACTAGATGCTAGTGACGAAGATATTTATAAAGCCGCTAAGATTGCCAACGCTTATGATTTCATCAATAAGCTGCCTAACGGCTTTGATACAGTCCTCACCAATAACGGAACTAACTTATCTCAGGGTCAAAGACAGCTTCTTTCTATCGCCCGTGCTTCTTTAGCGGATACTTCCGTTCTCATCTTAGATGAAGCTACTTCATCTATCGATACCAGAACTGAAAGAATGGTTCAAAAAGGAACTGATCAGATCATGGAGAACAGAACCACATTTGTCATTGCCCATAGACTTTCTACCGTTCAGTCCAGCGATGAAATCATCGTATTAGATCACGGAAGAATCATCGAGCAAGGCAACCACACTCAGCTTCTCAACTTAAAGGGAACCTACTATCAGCTTTATACTGGAGCCTTCGAGTTAGAGTAGACGATTTAAAAAGAGACCTATGAAAGTTACAGAAACCCCCATCAACTTAATAGGCCTAATAAAAGGCAGAACCATGACGGTTCTGCCCTTTTAGTTTGTGATTTTAAACTAGTTATCCTTCTTACGAGTATTCTGTCTTTCTTTTTCAGTCTTCATCTCTTCCTGCTCATGTTCTTTTACTCTCTGATCATAATCAGCAAAGGCGTTCCCCATATAAGGCTTAGTGTTTTCATCTTCTTCTTCGATGTGTTCGAAGTGAGCCATATTGTTCTCAGTCATATAACGAGGATAATCAGGGTTCACATATTCATGTTCGTTTTCTTTCTCGAAGTATTGGAAGAGAACTCTGACATGGACGTGGTTCTGAGAGAAGACCTTGATTAAGAAGTTAGCGGCTTGGTTCTCTAAGGGCTTGTATTTGCAAGGAGCCTGAACGACGATGTTCAACTGATAAGAAGTCTGATCTACGCCTTTGTAAATGAGAAATGAATCAGGTGCGTAGAAGAGTATGTCCTCAGGGTCGCACTCAAAGGCCTGGGCTGTCTGTTCTTGAATGTCTTGAACAAAGGAAGCAGCCTGATACTGATCGACTCCTAAAAGGGAAATAATAATCATAATTTAAACCTCCGTTATTTTTACATGATGTCGCTAGAAGGATCGACATCTATTGAGACCTTAATATCTGATGCGTCGAGCTGAAGGACATTGATCCCGTGAAGGACTTGGTTTATCAACTCACGGCTTTTGTATTTTATCATAATCATTCTGTAATATCTATTTGCCTTTTTCTCTATATAGGGAATACTAGGCCCGTATAAGTCAGTTCTTAACTTAGGCTTAATGAGTTTAGATATCAGATAGTTTTTTATCTTCATGCTAGCCTGCTGAGTCTTATTTCTGTCCTTACCGGAAATGATGATGTTAATAAGATACGTATAAGGAGGATACATCCTTTCTTTTCTGTTATTCATCTCAAACTTATAGAAAGCCTCATAATCCTGCTTACAGGCTAAGTCGATAATAGGATTGTCCTTAGAGTAAGTCTGAATAATAGCTTTCCCTTGTCCTTGTTTTCTTCCGGCTCTTCCAGCCAGCTGAGTAAGAAGATCAAAAGTATCTTCATTAGCCTTATAAGAAGGGAACATCAAAGACTGATCCGCCATCAAAGCCACCGCTAACCCGACCTTAGGAAAATCGTGTCCTTTAGCCACCATCTGAGTTCCTATCATGATATCGTACTTACCAGAAGAGAAATCAGTGATGATCTGATGGTACTGACCCTTTTTCTTAACTGAATCCGCATCAAACCTTACGATTCTTGCCTCAGGGAAGAAAGACTGAAGTTCTTCTTGAATCCTCTGAGTACCAAAACCTGAATATATAAAGTCCTTACCGCCGCACTTAGGGCAGACTAAGTCCTTTTCCTCTAATTCATAATCGCAGTGATGGCATTTAATGGAGTGGTCTTCCTTATGGAAAGTAAGAGGAAGATTGCAGTTAGGGCACTTAAGCACCTTCTGACAAGAACGGCAGATATAAATAGGAGAATAACCTCTTCTATTAAGAAGCAAGATGACTTGCTTCTTCTCATCTAAGGTCTTCTGAATCTCTTTTCTTAAAGGGATGCTAATCATAGATGATTCAACATCGATATTGTTGTAATCAGAAAGATCTACGACTTCTACTTCAGGAAGCTTTATATCGTTAAATCTATTCTTCAAGGTCACTAGATGATAATTGCCTTTATCAGCTCTGGCCTTGCATTCTAAAGAAGGAGTAGCAGAACCGAAAACTACTTTTCTGCCTTCTTTTTTAGCTCTTAAAAGAGCTATTTTCCTAGCGTCATAATAAGGCATGACGTCTTGCTTATAAGATTCGACATGCTCCTCATCGATGATGATCAAAGAAAGATTGCGGACAGGGGCAAAAATAGCGGATCTTGCTCCTACTACAATCAAAGCATCTCCTCTAGCGATTCTTAAATACTCATCGTACTTCTGAGAATCAGTAAGACCCGAGTGAATAAGAGCGACCTTGTCACCGAATATAGCTTTGAATCTAGAGATCATCATATCAGTAAGAGAAATCTCAGGCACCAAGACTATCGATCCCATACCCTTATTAAGTTCTTTCTCGATTAACTTAATATATACTTCAGTCTTTCCAGACCCAGTAACACCTTCAAGAAGATAAGTCTTGTCATTAGAGTTCTCTATCTCATCAAAGGCTTTCTTCTGTTCCTCGTTCAACTCATGAGACTCAGTATAAAAAGGCTCGACTTCAGGAAGACGGAGATTCTCTTTCATCTCCTTTTTGATTATTCCCTTATTAAGAAGAGAAAGATAAGACTTAGAGGAGATGTCGCTCTTCTTCATCCCTTCAGGATGATTCTTCATCTTCTCATATAGTTTTTTCTCATTAGAAGAGCAGTTGTCATCGATATCCTTAGCGATGACATACACTTCCTTAAATGATCTTTTAGGCTTTGATAAAGACATAGTATCCGGTCTTAAAGAAGGAGGAAGCATGACTTTAAGTATCTCTATAAAAGGACAGAGATAATAATCAGAAGCCTCTAGGGCTAAATCTATAAGCTCATCGTTGATGATAGGTTCATCATCGATGACATCTATGACTTCTTTTACTTCAAAAGGGGAGGTGGAATTATATTCCTCTAAGGAAGAAGATATGACTTGGGGTTCTTTAACTATAAAGCCGATTAGTTCGTTATGACCAAACTTAACCTTTACTCTCATGCCCTTTAAAAGAGTCTTATCTCCTTTATATGCATAGGAAAAAGGATGGTTAAGATCCATTACTCCATGTTCGATAATAACAGCTAAAAGCTGAAACATATTAAACTTCCTTACTGTGGGCTTCGGCTTCTTTCTTAATTATTTCTTTGATCTCATCAGCCGCACGGGTGACGATATCATTCAAGACGATATACTTATAAGAATACTTCTCGTGAAGCTCACCTCTAGCCTTAGCTAATCTAGCCTGGATGATATCCTCAGGTTCAGTTCTTCTTTTTCTTATTCTCTTTTCCAAAGCCGCCATAGAAGGAGGAATGAGGAAAATAGATACGACATCGTCCTTCATCTTGGCTAAGACCTGCTTAGCGCCTTGGACTTCTATTTCAAGAAGGACATTCTTTCCTTCTGATCTAAGCTTCTCAACATAGTTTTTAGGAGTTCCATATTGATTGCCGACAAAAGAAGCGTGCTCAAGAAGGTTTCCTTCTTCGACGTTCTTATTAAAGGTTTCTTCGTCCACAAAGAAATAATCGACACCATCTTGCTCAAGCTTTCTGGGCTTTCTGGTAGTCATTGAAATAGAGTAGGCCAAATCCAAGGATTTGTCTTCCATGAGAATTCTTCTTACCGCACCCTTACCGACACCGGAGGGACCGGAAAGTATAATCAAAAGGCCTTGTTTCATATCTATCTCTTTTCTCTATGCATTTGCTCACTTATTATAAAAAATTCATGGCAAATTTACAACCTCAACAAATAGGTATAACAAGACATATTTGATAATAATTATTAAATCGCAGAAAAAAGATTCATAAAAACAAAGGGAATCATTTATCCTGAAGATCAAATAGATCTAATCCCTTTGATAATAGCGATTTAAAATCAGTAGAGCCGGGATTAAATCCCAGCTCTATTTGAAGCACTAATAACTAGTCGGTAAAGTGGTAAACAGTCTTGATGGTGGCTTCACCTTCATTGACGGTGTGCTTTACCATATTGGTCTTTTTAATACCACTAGAGACAGAAATAGTAACTTCGACTTCGTAGGCTGTAGTACCTTCAATCTTCTCGACAACAGTTTTCTCACGCATAATGTAATCTCCTTTACACTTTAATATTGTCAAAACAGAAGAACTTTTTAGGAAAATTTCGAATTAAAGTTCTACTTTTTGAATTTCCTTACGAGAAATCCCGTAAGAAATGAGGGTAAACAGAGCATAAATCGCTAATCCTATAAAGAATGTTATAAGCTGGCCAGTCTGAGAAGCGAAGATAGACACATTTACATTTTCTTTTAAGAATGGAACTGTGACCATCATGATATCTACCACTTCTGCAAGAATAACAGAAACAAGAGAAGCCCACAAGAAGGGAATGCCTGTTTTTATGCCCGTCATATAAAACTTTGTTAAAAATATGATATTAAATGAGCCAAACATGAGAAAAACCTCTCCGAGCAGTGCCCAGTTAGCTTGACAGCCCGCTGCATTATGCATTCCCATGATTCCGTTAATGTAGATAAAAGGTATAGCGATTATCACCGCTAGAGCCTCATAAATAACAATAGATATAAACCTGGACTTCACAATATCAGTCTTCTTAACAGGAAGAAGGCAAGTATAGTACATCTCGTTATTCTCTCTTCCTCCGTTGAAGATATAGATAAAAGAGATCGGTATGTATATGAATCCTACTAGATAGGGGTAATTAGGTATCAATACCATAGCCGGCAATAATAGGAAAAGAATATACAGAGGATTAAAAGCTAGTCTTAATTCTTTATATAATAGATTCTTCATCTGAGACGCTCCTTTCATAACTTACCATGATGTCTTCTAAAGAAGGGACAGAGTATGTTACTCCATTTATTTCTTCTTTTAACTTAGTCCAACCTACACCTTCAAACTTGCCTTTATAGACCTTGTACGAAATAAGTTTTTCCTTTATAGAGTCTATTAAGGACATATCTCCTTCAGCCTTATAGAATGAGGATATAAAGTCATGTTCTTTCTCTGAGGCTATTATCTGTCCTTTAGAGATATACGTTATGTCATCAGCGCATTTCTCTAAGTCAGTTGTAATATGTGTTGAGAAGAGAATAGATCTTTTACCATCTTCGACTATCTTCAAGAACAGATCTAACAGTTCATCTCTAGATACTGGATCTAAGCCTGAAGTAGGTTCATCAAAAATCAGAAGCTCAGCATTATGAGATAAAGCCACAGCTAACTGATACTTAACTTTCATACCGTTAGATAACTGCTTTATGGTCTTATTTTCTTCTAGTTGAAATACCTTAAGGTAATGCTGATACTTAGTCTCATCCCAAGACTTATAGAATCTCTTAGTTACTTCAGTGATAGTCTTTATCTTGGTTCTCTGATAGAAATCAATTCCACCTAAGACAAAAGCGATTCTTTCCTTATCTTGCATCTCATTAGAAAAGAAGTCATTTCCAAACATCTTAACCTCTCCTGAATCTTTCTTAATAAGGTTGACCATGGCCTTTAAAGTAGTGGTCTTTCCTGCACCATTTCTTCCTATAAAGCCCATAATAGTCCCTTTTCTCACCTTGAAAGAAACAGAGTCCAGTTTAAAAGAAGGGTAGGTCTTAGTAAGCTTATCTACCTCTAGTAAATATTCGTTATTTTCCACTTTCTTTGTTTGCTGTTTCTAATACCTTGAACAGATTAGAAATATCATCCTTTCTAGTCGGGATGGCTAAACCGCTCTTCTCATCACCGAGCAAAAGCAAAGTATCGCCAGGCTTGATGTTAAAAATCTTTCTGGCTTCAGCGGAAATTACTATCTGCCCTTTCGAGCCTACTTTTACAGTCCCGAAAATATAACGTCCATTCCCGTCACTAATCATTTAAGTGCCTCCTTAAGTATGAAATGTTATACATTTCATACATTGAAAGCATAAACAAAAATTAGTTTTATGTCAAAACTACATGTATTTCTTGATTATCTTCTGATATTCGTAGAAGGAGTCTTTCTTAATTCTCTTAGTAGAAGGGAAAGGAACATACACTAAGCCGAAACGCTTAGAAAAGCCCCACGCCCATTCAAAGTTATCGCATAAGGACCATTCCATATATCCTTTGACATCTACGCCTTCGTCTTTAGCCTTCATCAACTGATCTATATACGAATTCAAGTAATCGCATCTTCTCTTATCGTGAATCTCACAATCTAAAGACATCTCAGTGTTATCACACATGCCGTTTTCAGAGATGATAAGAGGTCTATGATATCTTTCATATAAGAACTTAGGTCCGTAATACAAAGAAGAAGGAATTATCTGCTCCCAAGGAATATCAGCGGTCTTTATACCTTCTTTTTTATAATCCGCCAGTTCTCCATTTTTAATAAGCATACCTGTATATATATTCTGAGATAAGAAATCAGGAGGGCAATGAATAATATTGAAGTCCTCGCTTTCAAAAGGAGGAAGCTCATCTTTAAAGGCCTCGTAGTATTCTTTAGGGTAATCCCCAAAATATATAGGATCTAAATACATAGAGATAGAAAACCAAGGATACTGCTTACTAACAGAAAAAGTATAGTCATAAGCCTTTTCTTCTGATTCTTTATCCATAGGAATAAAGATAGTACCAGTAGAGGCAAAAGAAACCAAAGCCTTAGGATCAATAGACTTAATCATCCTCATACCAAGTCCATGGCACATAAGAAGATGATGAATAGCTACTAAGGCATCCTTAGTACTAAGTTTTCTTCCCGGGGCGTGATCACCAGTAACAAGACCTTGTCCTATGATGCACTGAGGTTCATTGATTGTAATATAGTACTTAACTTTTCCTTTTAGTCTAGTGACGACCTTATTAACATATGTCTCAAACCACTTAGGGAAAAGAGGATTGAGAAATCCTCCTTTATTCTCTAAGTCCTGAGGCATATCCCAATGATATAAAGTGACGATAGGCTCTATGTTGTTCTTATTGAGTTTATCGATCATATCTTCATAGTATTTAATACCTTTTTCGTTTAGTTCTCCGTTAATATCTGGAAGAACTCTAGGCCATGAAATAGAGAATCTATATGAATTCACTCCTAGTTCTTTTAAAAGAAGAAGATCATCATCGAAAAGATGATAGGAGTCACATGAAATATCAGCGTTAGTTCCATCGTAAATAGTACCTTTTTTCTTAGTGAAAACATCCCAAACAGAAAGAGCCTTCCCGTCATCCTTATATCCGCCTTCTACCTGATAAGCAGCACTAGCAGCTCCCCATAAGAATTTATCCATGTTGTTTTCCTTTTCTATACAAAAAAGGCCTTTAACCAATATATAGTTGAAAAGGCCTCAATAAGCAAATAACAAATTCTATCCTTTGACTGATCCTAAGGTTACGCCCTTGATAATAAACTTAGAGAAGATCAAGTAAACGATAAGAAGAGGAACAATAGCCACAGTAAGGATCATATAGACCTTTCCTATATCCATAGCTCTAGGATCACTGACTCTTAAGGAAGCGATAACTAGAGGTATAGTCCACTTGTTATAAGAGGTGATGAGCATAGCAGGAACAAAGTAGTTATTCCACGAAGATACAAAGCAGAAGATGAACTGAACAGCTAAGGCCGGCTTCAAGATAGGAAGAACTATCTGATGGAAGGTTCTAAGCTCTCCGGCTCCATCGACTCTAGCAGCCTCTACTATTTCATTAGGCATTACTGAATCCAAGTATTGCTTCATGAAGAAGACGACTACTGGAGATGCTATTGAAGGAAGAATAAGAGGCCAGTAAGTATCCATCATATGAAGAGCACGGCACTCTTTAATAAGACCGACAGTAGAAACCTGAGTAGGAATCATCATAGTTATTAGAACTATAGTGTATAAGACCTTCTTGAATTTGAAATTGTACTGATGGAAAGCATAGGCAGTCATAGCGGAGAAGTATACGCATAAGACAGAAGAACAAAGTGAGATGAACAAGGAGTTACCAAACGCCTTAGCCATAGGAATAGTCTTATCGTTAAATAAGTTATTCCAGTTATAACCAAAGCAAGTACCAAAAGTCCATGAGAATCCTTGCTGTATTTCTGAGTTCTGCCTTGTGCAGTTAACTATCAGTACATAGAAAGGGAATAAGCATAGTAAGCATAAAAGAATAAGAATGATATAGACTAACAGTCTTTGAACGAAGAGAAGTATTCTATTTCTCTTACCAGAATTATCAATTTGAATATCGATAGGAGCAAACTTAACAGAACCAAGCTTCATGGCTTCATAATCAGGCTTAAAGCTTTTTTTAGTTGCATTAATACCCATACTATTTCACACTCGCTTTCTGTTCCACATCATTCTGACTTAAAGAAGAGGACTTAACACTAGCCTTCTTTCTCCAAGAACCAGTTCCGTTTCCTCCGCTTTGCTTCTGAACATCCTTTCTCGGACCGGTGACCATAAAGACACCAAATGACAAGATAGCAGTAATGATGAACAGAACTACTGATAAGGCACCGCCTTCACCTACGTTATTAGAAGAGCTGATAGTCTTATAAAGAATCATCATCAATGTCATAGAAGTAAGATCAGGACCACCGCTTCCAGAAGTGAAGATCTGAGCGCAATCGAACAACTGAATACCACCGATCATAGAAGTGATAAAGACATAAGTGAATATAGGCATCAATAGAGGCATAGTAATATCCCAGAAGACTCTCCAGGCTGAGGCTCCATCAATTCTAGCGGCTTCATAAATAGAAGAATCGATACCCATAACACCAGACATCAATAAGATAGTAGTGTTACCAAACCACATGAGGAAATTCATAAAGGCAATGACTCCTCTACATCCCCATACTAGGTTAACTAAAGGAGTATTTTCTTTAACCCATCCCCAAGACACAAATAACTTAGTTATAGGTCCTATCTGGCTAGTAAGAGTAAGGAACAACATACCTAAGGCCGAAGCCATAACAAGATTAGGCATATAGACGATAGTCTTAAATAATCCCGTGCATTTAAGCTTGAGTCGCATATCTGTAAACCAGATAGCAAGAAGAAGGGAAACAATAATCTGAGGAACAAAGCCTATAACCCAAATAAGCAATGTGTTTCCAAGATATTTTCCAAAGTTATCCGAGAAGACAGAAGCGTAATTAGCCCACCCTATAAAATTAGGGCCGATATGATCAAGACCATCGTAATAATCCTCAAAAAATGAATAGTAGAAAGTCTGAATAAGAGGAATCAATTGGAAGACGATAAATACGATAAAAAAAGGAATAAGGAACAAATATCCCCATTTTGCATAAGAGATCTTTTTCTTCTTTGTCCTTATAGACATGCTCGCCTTTGCTTTTGCTGACATATTGCCCTCCTATTAAACAAACATCATATGCAGGGGATTTCCCCTGCATATGATTGACGTATCATCAATAAACTTAGACTAGGCCTGTTTCTTAAGAGCCGGATAAACTTTACCGACTAATGTGTAGAAGTTATCCCAAGCAGCATCTTCAGTAACAGTACCAGTGAAGTAATCCTTCATAGCAGTCTGGAGGTTTTCATTGATACCCTGATCGTACTTAGAGATGTTCTTCATAGAGATCTTATCAGCAGCAGCGGCGAAGAGCTTAATGTGGTTCTGTCCGCCTAAGAAAGCTGAACCATAAGTGGAATCGTTGGCGATTTCATTCATAGCTTCCTTGTTGTTGGTGTAATCGAGAGTATCGAGAGTGATATTCTTCATAGTGGCCTTATCGCAAGTCATTCTGTACATAATATCGTGAATCTGTGACTTGTTATCAGAGCCGGCAGCGGCGCAAATCCAAGAACCACCCCAATAGTAAGAAGCAGGACCTTGGCAGACAGCCCATTTACCAAATAAGCCGTTTCCTTCTTTAGCAGGAGCTTTCTTATCAGCTAAGGCGTTCTGGGCTAAAGTGAAGTTGATACCCCAAGTAGAATAGAAGAATCCGAAGACATTACCAGAAGGACCCTGATCAGCATTCCATGTATCGTCCCATAAGGTTGTGCCATGGTTATATCCTTTATCAGTGTAGTCCTTAGTATTCTTAATCCAATCCTTCAATTGCTGATCGATGACAATTTCCTTTTTATCGTTAACAAGAGGAGAAGATACGTTATTAGAGAAGACACGGTAAGCATCATCATAGCCAGAAAGCATATACTTACCAGCATCCTTCATAGACTTAGCGACATTATTGAACTTAGTCCAATCAGAGAGTTTGCTCTGAACTGTATCAGGATCATCACTTCCTAAAACAGACTTAGCAATATCTCTTCTATAAGCAAACAAGCCAGGGCAAGCTTGCCAAGTTGTTCCTTTTATAGCACCAGTGGTATCAGTGACGATATCCTTAGTGTATTGATACTGGTTAGCTAAATCAGCATCAGTGATTCCAGTTTCATGAACATCGACAGAAGAGGTAGAGTTAACATATTTCAAAGCGTAATCGGCTTCGCAGAGGAACATATCGACCTTATCATCAGCTGCAGCCTGAGACTGTCCTAATAGGGCATTATCCAAAGCATTCTGATAAGCATTATCCTGGTTAGCAGTAATAACGAACTTTACTGTAGTTCCATCCTTCATGGTGAAGTTACCATTGGAGTCAGGTTCTGCATATTCGATTCCATCACTGTCTTTCTTGACAGTATTAGTAAGCATATCCTTGCAATAATGTTGGAATCTTCCTTCAAATTCAGTGTTCCAGCAATGAATGTTCAGAACTTTTCCGCCATCAGTAAGTGAGCTAGAAGAATTAGAACCGCATGAGCCTAAAGTAGCGACACAAGCAACAGCTAGAAACAAACGAAACATCTTACTTTTCTTCATAAATCAATTTATTCCTTTCTGTAAATGAAGAGATATATCTTTAAAAGTCAGGTCCGGTCTCCTAACTAATTAAAGCCTTAACCGTTTTGCCTTCCTGCAAGTGACCCTTTACTTGAATTACTTGGGTCTCTGTAACAAGAGGACTTTCGATAGTGTCAATCAGCTTATCCGCTGCTAACCTACCGATCTGCTCACTATCCTGAACATAGGTAGTGAAAGAAGGACGCATGAATCTCGACAGTTCAATGCCATCGTATCCGACAATAGACACATCATTAGGAACAGATAAGCCGTTTTTCTCAATCTCTGTGATTCCTCCTAACATGGAGTAATCGTCAGGGTAGATGATGCAGGTAGGACGATCAGATAAGCTAAGAAGCTCTCTAGTCTTCAACCCGCTAGACTGCGGCTGATGGTAGATGCCAGCCTTAACGTATTCTTCAGGAGTTTTAATCCCTAGGTTCTGGCAAGTTTTATAGAATGAAGTTAAACGCTTCTTAGTAACTGCGGTATCTTCACCATGGATGAAAGCTATCTTTCTATGTCCTTTGGAATAAAGGTACTCGACGATGTCTTGTAAACCAGCAGTATTATCAGACATGATCGAAGAGCAGTTATTGAATGAATAATCGATAGTAACAACAGGAATCCCGGATTCTACTAATTCAACAACCTGCGGATTAGTGAAATCGACAGAAGCGATGATGACTCCATCGCAGCCTCTGTACTTTGCATGCTCGTAATACGACTTTTCATTTCCACCTACCAAGTTGGAGATAAAGGTAATATCGTAACCTCTTTTCTCAGATTCGACCTTGATAGAGTTAAGAATAGAAGAGAAGTATTCATGAGTAAGCCCAGAAGAAGTAGAATCGACAAACAGAACTCCGATGCTGAAAGAACGATTGGTCTTCAAGACCCTGGCGTTAGCATTAGGAATGTAGCCCATTTCATTAGCTATCTTCCTAATACGGGCAATGGTTTTCTCGGATAAGTCCGAAGATCCATTGATTGCTTTAGATACAGTAGATACAGATACCTTGCACCTTTGAGCAATGTCTTTAATCTTGACCATTGACCAGTGATCCTTTCATAAGGCGACTTAGAAATGTAAGCACTTCCGAAATCGTTTTCGACAATTGGAATATAACACACGTTTTAAAAGGTGTCAACAATAGAAAAAATTCTTTTGTATTAGTTTCGAAACTGTTTACGAAAACAGGGCGATAGCAAATAACTATCGATAATTACGTGCTTTTTTGCTTAATTTACCGATTTAAAACGCTTACATTTTCGTTTACTTTTTTAATTGAAAAATATTTTCACTTGCAAATTTTTGTTTGCTTTTATATAAACACTCTCATATAATGACGTTGTTAAGCGAAAACGTTTTCGCTTTTGATTAGTCCAACTAGAAAGGGAACAAATCATATGAAATACGGCCATTTTGACGATATTAATATGGAATATGTAATAAATACTCCTTATACCCCTTTACCTTGGATCAATTATTTAGGTGAGAACGATATGTTTGGAATAATATCCAATACTTGCGGAGGTTATTCCTTTTATAAAGACGCCAAGCTTTTAAGAATCACTAGATATAGATATAACAACGTCCCTAGAGATATGGGAGGCCGCTATTATTACATTAAAGACGGAGATTCTATTTGGAATCCTGGATTCATGCCTACCAAGACTCCTTTAGATTCATATGAATGCCGCCACGGTCTTAATTATTCTTCTTTCGACTCATCTAAAAATCAGGTAGAGGCAAAGCTTACTTGCTTTATTCCTCTTCACACTAATGCAGAAGTTCATATTCTAAAGATTTCAAATCACTCTAAAGAAGAAAAGAAACTAAGCGTATACGGAACTTGTGAGTTCTGCTTATATAATGCTGTCGATGACTCTAATAACTTCCAGAGAAACTACAACACCGGTGAAGTCCTCATCGATGATCATTCTGTTTATCACGTTACAGAATATAGAGAGAGGAGAAATCACTTCTCATTCTTTTACGTCAACGAGAAGATATCAGGCTTCGATTCAGATCTAGATACTTTCATAGGACCTATGGGTTCCTGGGAAATGCCTAAAGCTGTAAAAGAAGGCAAATCCTTCTCATCTGTGGCTTCTGGCTGGTCTCCTATCGGAGCGCTTAGAAATGACTTAGTTCTTAAGCCCGGAGAAGAAAAGACTTTGGTCTATGTCTTAGGCTTTGTCATTAATCCCTACGAAGAGAAATACACTAAAGGCGGAAAGATCAATCTTATTAGGGCTAAAGAGTTAATTAAGGAAGTCGATTCAGAGAAGAAAGCTGAAGATAAGCTTCAAGAATTAAAAGAGTATTGGAAGAAGTTGATGAATATCTTCCACGTCTCTACTCCTGACGATAAATTTGATAGACAAGCTAACATCTGGAATCAGTATCAGTGCATGACTACTTTCCAGATGTCTAGATCTGCTTCCTATTATGAGTCTGGTATAGGAAGAGGCATGGGATTTAGAGATTCCTGCCAGGATATTCTCGGTTTCGTCCACCTCATTCCTGATAAGTCGAGAGAAAGAATTCTCGATTTAGCCGCTATTCAATCAGAAGACGGATCTACTTATCATCAGTACCAGCCTCTATCTAAAAAAGGCAATGCTGATATAGGCGGAGGATTTAATGATGATCCTCTGTGGTTAGTGGCGTGCACTTCTGCCTATCTTAAAGAAACTGGGGACTTCTCAATACTTGATGAGAAGTGTGCGTTTGATGGCAAGTCTCCTGATAAAACTTTATTTGATCACCTTAAGGCTTCTATCTTCTTTACTCTCGATCATAAAGGGCCTCATGGTCTTCCTTTGATAGGAAGAGCAGATTGGAACGACTGTCTTAACCTCAACTGCTTCTCTAAGTATCCTGGGGAGCCTTTCCAGACTGTCTCTAATTATGAGTCTCATAAAGCAGAGTCTATTTTCATCGCTGGTATGTTTGTTAAATACGGTGAAGAGTTCTCTGATATCTGCTTCCACCTTGGAAAAGATGAATTAGGCAAGGACGTTAAAGACCAAGTTGAGAATATGAAGAAAGCCGTAGTTAATTATGGCTGGGATGGAGAATGGTTCTTAAGAGCCTACGATGCTTTTGAGAATAAAGTAGGTTCTAAGGACTGCTCAGAAGGCAAGATATTCATCGAGCCTCAGGGTTTCTGCACTTTAGCCGGAATAGGTGAAAAAGAAGGCTTAGGTAAGAAGTCCATGGCCTCGGTTAAGAAATATCTCCTCGATGATTATGGAGTAGAGCTTTTATCTCCTTGCTATAAGTCATATCACCTCGAATTAGGTGAGATTTCCTCTTACCCTCCAGGGTATAAGGAAAACGGATCAGTGTTCACTCATACTAATCCTTGGGTTATCATCGCTGAGACAAAGGTAGATAATAATGAAGAGGCGTATGATTTATTAAAGAGAATCGCTCCTCCATATATAGAAGACAAATCAGAAATAAGAAGAGCTGAGCCTTACGTTTACTGCCAGACTATAGCAGGAAGAGAAGCTCCTCATTACGGTGAAGGAAAGAACTCTTTCTTAACAGGTACAGCCTCTTGGTCATTTGTCGCTATATCTCAAGCGATATTAGGAGTAGTTCCTACCTTAGATGGATTGAAGTTAGATCCTCATCTTCCTGAAGAGTTCAAGGAAGTAAAGATAAAAAGAATCTACAGAGGATCTACTTATCAGATACACATCAAAAGAGTCGGTAAGAAGTCTATAGCAGTAGATGGTCGTCCAGTCGATAATAACCTTATCAAGATAGAACCTGGTAAGAATACGTACAACATTGAGATGACTATCTAAAGGGAGGATATCAAAATGGCAGGATTAGAGTTAAATCACATCTACAAAGTCTACGATGGCGGTGTAAAAGCCGTCAACGACATGAGCATGAAGATAGAAGACAAAGAATTCATAGTCTTTGTCGGTCCTTCAGGCTGCGGCAAATCAACAACTCTTAGAATGATAGCCGGACTAGAAGAAATATCCGCCGGCGAGCTAAGAATAGGAGACCAGATAGTAAACGATCTTTCCCCTAAAGAAAGAAACATCGCCATGGTCTTCCAGAACTACGCTTTGTATCCTCATATGAGCGTATATAACAACATCGCCTATGGGCTAAAGATATCTCACACCCCTAAAGATGAAATAGATAGAAAAGTACACGAAGCCGCTAAGATACTAGGCATAGAAGAATACCTTCAGAGAAAACCTAAAGCCTTATCAGGAGGTCAGCGTCAGAGAGTCGCCTTAGGAAGAGCCATAGTAAGAAACCCTAAGGTATTCTTATTAGATGAGCCTCTTTCTAACCTCGACGCTAAGTTAAGAGGAGACATGAGATCAGAAATAACTAAGCTTCATAAGAAACTTCAAACTACTTTTATCTATGTCACTCACGATCAGACTGAAGCTATGACTATGGGTACTAGAATCGTAGTAATGAAAGCCGGATTTGTTCAGCAGATAGATACTCCTAGAAACATATATAACTATCCTTCTAATAAGTTTGTAGCAGGATTTATAGGAACTCCTCAGATGAACTTCTACACCGGATATCTTCTTAAGAAAGACGATGTAGTCCAAGCTAAGTTAGATATAGGCTTAACTATAGATGTCCCTTATAAGATCATCGATAGAATCTCCACTTCATATATGGATGGAGCCCATAAGGTAACCTTCGGATTAAGACCTGATAACATTCTCATCCATGAAGACTGGATGGATGGAAATGACTTCAAATATCTAGCTAAAGTAAAGACTCATATAGATATAGTAGAAGCCTTAGGAGGAGAGACTATTCTTTATGGAAATATCCTCACCCCTATAGAGAAAGTATCTTCTGATGAGTCAGCAATAAGAATAAAGACTAATAAGAATGTGGATATCAATCCTAATGAAGACCTAGAGGTCTCTATCGATTTAAGAAAGCTCTTCGTCTTCGATGGAGAAACAGAAGAGACCCTCATTAAGAAGATACCTTCATTCTCCGCAATTAACGGAACCATTAAAAACAACATCCTTAAGTTACCTGTGCAGTCATTAGAACTATCCCCGGCTTTAATAGGTCAGCTTGAAGACGGACCTGTTGAACTAGATATTCCTTCTGACGCTGTTAAGGTAGAAGCTGGTGACTTAGAGGCTAAGATAGTAAATTCCGCATTAATCGATAATAAGAAACTATACGCTCTTGATGTAGATGGAATGCTAGTCTTCGCCGTTACTGATCCTTCAGTGGATTTAAAAGAGAAGACTAAGATTTCCTTTGATCAGTCCAAGATAACAGCTAAGCAAAACGGAAAGACAGTCAAGGCCTTAGATAAATCCTTGTTGATGCACGGTTCATTGCTCAGGATGAAAAAAGAGAAGACTTACGGACTAGTAATTGAAGATGTGCTTCTTCCTATAAGCCAAGAAAAATGCCAGAAGCTCTTCTCAGCTAAAGGCAAGGCTATCTTGAAGACACCTCTAGATTTCTTATCCTCAGCCTACGATGCTGATCTTTCTAAAGCGGACTTCAAGGGAGCTATAGAAGAAGTCCTCAACTACGGTAAGAACAATATATTCGCCAAAGTCAAAGTCAAGGATGATGAAGTAATCATCAAGATACCTTCTGGTAAAGTCGGAGATGAATTATCATTCGGCCTAGACATCGAAAAGACTACTATCATCGATCACTCGCTTAATATTATTCTCGCTTAGACTATTTACCCCTCCTGGGTTATTAACCTTCCCTCCCAGGAGGTTTTATTTTGTTCTTTTGACCTTTATTTTGAGGTTTTTATTTATATGAGAAGTGCTATTATATTTCTATCCATGAAAAAAGAACAAGAAATCGATCGAGATATCGTCGATTTGATAATCAAAGAAGGAGAAGACATTCTTCTATCGAAGAACATGATAAAAGAATCTTCTTTTCCTATGCATAAACGCGTAAGCACTTATGACCATTCCTTAGGAGTGGCGTATATATCTGTATATTTCATAAAGAAGCATCATATAAAGAACGTCGATATAAGAAGCGTTATTAGAGGAGCACTCCTCCACGATTTCTTCTTATATGATTGGCACATTCATGATAAGTCACATAAGTTTCATGGTTTCATCCATGCCAGAAGAGCTTTAAATAACGCTGAAAAGGAATTCAATTTAAACCCAATCGAGAAAGATATAATCCTTAAGCATATGTTTCCCGTAAACTTAAAGCTTCCTAAATACAAAGAGAGCTTTATCGTGAATTACGCTGACAAGGTCTGTGCTTCTTATGAGTTGAGATACTCGAGAGCTGAAAAAGCAGTAAGCCCTATAAAATCGATGTTCTTAACAAGACATCCTTCTATTAAGTTAGCCTAGCTGCGTCATCTTCTCTGAGACTTATCAAAAAAAGAACGCCTTGAAATAAAACATATAAAAACAGTGATAAAAATCAATACCGCATAAAATATAGATAGTATTTCAAGTGAAATAAGAAAAGGCGAGATAAATAACAAATTATAATAAGACAAGAATATGTACCCAGTGATAAAAAGGATAACCACTGAAATCAAATATGCAACAAATTCTTTAAGTATTCCTTCAAAAAGAGAAAGTTCAAATATTTCGTTTTCTGATGCGCCAAATAGCCACCTTATTATTCGAACTAACTCCTATGACCATAATAAATCTATTCGGAGACCAGAATGACCTAAATAAAGAATTCGCCGTTAAATGCTTCCGCATTTATCTGTCTTTAATTATTCTCACTTGTCTTCAAAGAACAGCCGCTATCTTCCTTCAGTCTCTAGGAAGCCCAATCAAAGCTACAATTCTTTCAATGGTAAGAGACCTGATTCTTTTAGTTCCTCTATCCTTGATATTACCTATTTATATGGGAATAGACGGAATACTAATAGCGGCTCCTATAGCAGACATCCTTTCTTTTATCATCACAAGCGTATTAGTTTGTGTTGAATTAGTGAAACTGACAAAGCAAGAAAAAGAAGAGAACAGAATAAACGAAGCATCTATGTTAAAAAGAGCAGAATAAATAAAGGAGCCATATAAATAATCCACATGGCTCCTTTATTTTTATAATGACTCTTCTAATATTTTCTCTATATCTTCTTTAGTAAGGACTTTATATCCTCCTTTAAGGATAAAGGTCTTACTTGCTATATCAGGAATCATATCTTCTTTGACCCCTAAGTCAGAAAGATTCATGACTAAGTCTAACTTTTTCATATATTCTTCCATCTTGTCTAGACCTTTAGAGGCTATCTGTTCATCAGATAAGCCTTTAGGATCTACTTTCCATACTTCTATAGCGTATCTTTTAAACTTCATCAATCCATCTTTCATAATAAAGCGGTAATAAGGAAGGGAAACAGCTGATAAAGTCATTCCGTGAGTGGCGTTAGTATATCCTCCTACTTCCTGACCTATCATATGGACCATCCAATCAGTAGATTTTCCTTTGCTTACTAAGGTGTTTAAAGCCCATGTGGCTATCCACATAATGTTGCTTCTGGCTTCATAATCCTCTGGGTTCTTAATAGCAATCAAAGAAGAATGAATAAGAGAATTAAGAAGGCCTTCCATGATGTAATCAGAAGTATTGTCATCATCATTAGAAAAGTACTGCTCAAGTATATGGCTCATAATATCGTAAAAGCCCGCCACCATCTGATAATAAGGAACAGTAAATGTATAAAGAGGATTCAAAATAGAAAACTTAGGGAAGACATTCTCACTAAACACATGACCAATTTTTAACTTGCTAATAGGATCAGTGATAACTGCTCCTCCGTTCATCTCAGAACCTGTTCCTACCATAGTAAGAACACATCCGACAGGAATGATTTTATTATCGACATCCTTCATTTCTAAATAGTACTTCTTCCAAGGATCCTCTAAAGAATAAGCTGAGACTGAAACAGCCTTAGCATAATCAATGACAGAACCACCTCCTACGGCTAAGATAAGATCGACATTGTTGTCTTTTGCCATTTTAGCCCCGCTATATAGTTTTTCCTTAGTAGGGTTAGGCATAACCCCATAATCCTCAATAACAGTCTTCCCGCATTGAGAAAGAATCTTAATAATAGAATCGTATATCCCGTTCTTCTTAATAGAGCCTCCTCCATAAATAAGCATCACCTTCTTGCCGTATTTTCTAAGTTCAGAAGAGAGATTATCTAAAGAGTCCTTTCCAAAATACAACTTAGTCGGATTGCAATATGTAAAATTACCTAACATGTTAATTTTCCTTTCATTTATCTAATTTAGAATATTCATCATCATCGACCTTCTCACACCAGGAAGTAGAAGCCCCTTTAGCAGGAACACTAATAGCGATATGAGTAAACCAACTGTCCTTACTTGCCCCGTGCCAGTGTTTGACCTCGGGTGAGATATATACAACATCCCCGGGATGAAGCTTTCTAGCAGGCTTAGAGAATTCCTGATACCATCCTTCACCATCAGTGACTAGAAGTATCTGGCCTCCCACATGGTGGATATGCCAGTTATTCCTGCATCCAGGCTCGAAAGTAACATTGTAGATTCCAGCTTCTTTAGTATTTAGTTCTTTTAAATAGCTCTTGCCGACGAAGTATTTCTCAAAGGCTTTATTTTCTTCACCTAATCCGAAAAGAGAATCAGAAGGAAGAGAAGTATCTTCCTTATATGCTTCTCTTAAGATAGGGAAAGCCGCCCAAGCATTAGGCCATCCTACATAGAAAGCCAGTTGAGTAAGAACCTCGACCATTTCTGTTTTGCTGACTCCGTTATTTTTAGCATTAGTCATATGATACTTAAGGGAATTATCAAATATTCCTTTAGAGATCAAAGCCACTACCGTGATAAGACTTCTATCCCTTAAAGAAAGCTTATCAGTCCTCGACCAGACATCACCAAATAGAACATCGTCATTTAAATAGGCGAACTCCGGAGCTAAATCATTTAATGCGTCTCTTCCTGCTGTTTGTTTCTTCATATGCTTAATTCCTTTCCACAATACAGATTCTTTTTACTTAGGAATTCCTTAGAAGAACTGATTCTCTTCAAAAGTCTATTTCTCATCTCTATCATCTCTTCAATCTTTTTATCCAATAGATCCTTCTCAGAAGATAGAATAGAGACTCTCTTAAGATAAGAGCCTTCTTCATTAGAAACAGATAGATAGTCCTTAATAGCGTTTAAAGAAAGGCCGTCTTTCTTCATCTCACAAATAAACAGAACTCTTTTCTCATCCTCAGAGGAATAATCCCTTATTCCACTTATGTCTTTTCTAATAGGACCTAAGATTCCAATCTTCTCATAGAATCTCAAAGTAGATTCATTGACCTTGTATTTATAAGATATCTTACCTATAGTCATCAGAGTTCTCCTCCCACTTTCAGAAGTTATATAACCTGGAGTGAACTCCATGTCAAGAGAAAAATAAAAGCCTTCTTAAAAAGAAGGCTCGTTAGATATTAATTGGTAGAACTAATTATAAGACAGCTGCTAAGAATTTCTTAGTTCTCTCTTCTTTAGGATTATTGAATATCTCTTCTGGAGTGCCTTTCTCGACGATAGTTCCATCATCGACAAATAACACTTCATCTGATATTTCCTTAGCGAACATCATCTCATGAGTGACGACTACCATAGTCATGCCAGTCTTAGCAAGTTCCTTAATTACGTCAAGAACTCCTTTTACCATCTCTGGATCAAGAGCAGAAGTTGGCTCATCAAATAAGATGATATCAGGATTCATGCATAAGGCTCTAGCGATAGCGACTCTCTGCTTTTGACCGCCGGAGAGATTATTAGGCATGCTATCTGCTTTATCATCTAGACCGACTCTAGTAAGAAGTTCATGAGCTTTCTTATTTGCCTCTTCTTTAGAAAGAAGATGAAGCATAGTAGGCGCTAAAGTAATATTTTTGATGACGCTAAGATGGGGAAAGAGTTCAAACTGCTGGAAGACCATAGTTTCTTTGGCTCTGATCTTATCTGCGTTCTTATCAGTCATCAGCTGACCTTCAAAGTAAACTTCTCCTTTATTAGGCTTTACTAATCCGTTCATAGTCTTAATAAGAGTTGACTTACCCGCTCCAGAAGGACCGATGATAGAAACCACCTGGCCTTTTAAGATATGAACAGAGACATCATTGAGAACGGGTTTATTATCATAAACGACAGATATGTTCTTTAGTTCTATCATTTTTTAAACACCTTTCTCTCAATAAGATTGAGAATCCAAGTAAAGAAAAGAACAAGGATCAAATAGCTTAAGCCCATAATTAAGTAAACAGTCACATAATCAAATGTCGCATTAGCGATATTCCTGAAAGCCAAGGTTAAATCAGTAGCGCCGATAAACCCGACGACAGATGTTTCCTTAATAAGAGTAACAAACTCATTGCATAAAGAAGGGAAGCAGTTCTTAAAAGACTGAGGAAGAATGATTCTGGTCATGACAGACCTATAAGAAAGACCTAATGATCTTCCAGCCTGCATCTGTCCGACTGGAACAGATTGAATTCCTCCTCTTATGATCTCAGATACGTAAGATCCGCTGTTAAATCCAAAGGTAAGCATACCTACATAAACAGGATTTAAAGTAGAAGAAGCAAAGACGATATAGTAAACAATAAGAAGCTGTACCATTACTGGAGTGGAACGGAACAGAGCCACATATACCTTAGCAATCTGTTTAAGAATAAGGACGAAGACATTCTGGCTTTGGGTTCCTTTAATAAGGCATACCAAAGTACCCAGTATCAATCCCATGATAAAAGCGCCAGCGGTAATAAGAAGAGTATATCCAAGTCCCTTTAAAAGGGATATATAAGTGCTCTTCTTAGAGAAGTTCTTTACTAGAGCAGCTGAAATGCTCTGGTAATTAACTGAAACCAATACGATAATAGCGACTAAGATAACAGTCACCATGCCGATGATGACTTTGTTTTCCTTAGTCAGATTCTTATAAAACAAAACCAGAGAATGACTTTTCTTCTCTTTGTTGTCTTGAATTACTATATTGTCCTTATTTTCCATTAGAAGTACTTATCTATGATGGTATTTAAGGTTCCATCGGTCTTAGCGGTAGTCATGAAAGAATTAAAGGAATCCACTAAGGTAGTATTTCCTTTAGCGAAAGCCACTGCGTACTCTTCAGAAGTGAAGGTAATAGAAGACATGCAAGTAAGGCCAGTGTAGGTCTTGCAGTAATTCTCAGCAGGTACTAAATCGATAATAACAGCGTCGATCTGTCCGTTATTTAAAGCCATGCAAGCCATACCGCCGTTATCGTAAGTCACACAAGTAGTATCGGCGATCTTCTCATATCCCCAGCCTTCATCACCTTCGATATAGTATTCACCAGTGGTGCCTCTCTGGCATCCGATAGTGGCCTTATTATCAGTGAAGGCTTTTAAAAGGGAAGCAGCATCAGTGCAAGAAGCATAAGTTGAACCATTCTTTACAATAGCGACCTGAGCGGAAGTGTAATAAGGACTAGAGAAATCCATAGTCTCTTCACGCTTAGAATTCTTAGTGATTCCAGCGATAGCGCAATCAGACTTATAAGTAGAGACGGAAATCAAAGCAGCATCAAAATCGATGTTCTGAATATTGGCAGTTACTCCAATAGACTTAGCGTAAGCTGAAATAATATCGATATCGACACCAGTGACATTGTCGCCATCGACATACTCAAAAGGGACAAACTCAGCGTTAGTGGTAACGTTAAGAGTGCCATCAGAAACAATAGAATCCAGACTGCGGTAAGAAGAAGAGCCACAGCTAGTTAAGCAGATAGAAAGAAGACATAACGAAGCGGAAATGATCTTTTTGGATTTCATGATATATACCCTCCCATGGAAATCTCTTTGAGGGCAATAGATATAAAAAGCCCTCAGACTATCTAAGTCTAAGGGCGTTAGATCAACGTGGTACCACCTTAGTTCATCACCGATTCGCATCGATGACCTTACCAGAGCAACAGTAATATTGCTCTTAAGCTATAACGGGCAACCCGCCATCCTTTGAATACAGGATGGAGCTTCAGGACACGTTCATCTTACTATCATGGTCACCCTTTCACCTCTGGTGACTCGCTAAGCATTAAGCAAGACTACTACTTCCCTTCAACGCTTTATGAATTATATTATTGTCGATTAGAAATGAAAGTCAACAATAATTTTCAAATACTTTGAAATATTTCTGAAACCTTGTGCGCATGCACTCATCCACCTATAAAGCCAAAAGAGAATGTTTAATTGATATACTTATAACAGAAGACTAGAGATGATGATAATTCTTCCCAATAAAATCACCATCTTATTCGCATTATTTATGTAAGTGCTTATGAACGAAGAACAAAAACACCTATTAGACTTGATCAGGAGAATGCAGCAAGAGGACATGTCTTGCTTTGATGAATTTTATGAACTCACAAAGAAATTCATATATTTCAGCATCGTTAAGATAGTAGATGATTTAAGCATAGGTGAAGATATACTTCAGGAGACTTACCTTTACTTTCTAAAGAACATAAAGAAAATCAAACTAGATCAAAGCCCTATAGGATACCTCCTAATAACAGGCAAGCATTTAAGTATCGATTATCTAAGAAAACGAAAAAGAGAAGTCGATATAGATGATGTAGCCTCTTCCTTCTTTACAGAAGATGAAAGGATGAGCGATCTCATACCGAAGATAAAGAAGATACTAAAACCAGAAGAAGTAGAGATCATACTTCTTCATACATATGAAGACATGACCTTCAAGCAGATAGCTAAATACTTAGGTAAACCGCTCGGGACGATTCAATGGAAATACAACGAGTCTATGAAAAGACTTAGAAAGGAGATAAAAGAAGATGCTTACTGATAAACAAATCAAAGAACACGAGATTAAACTCACTTCCTCTGATATTATCGACTCATATGAAAGAAGCAAGAGAAGAAAGCCTTCTTTCTCCTTTAGAAAACTCATTTATATAGCTGTACCGGCTTGCTTAGTAGTATCTGTCTCCGCTGTCTTGATAGTTAAGGCTCTAAATAAGAATCCTATTAACCCTGTTATTTCTGATGTCATAGATCAGAAAGAAGGAAGCAGAATCTCTAATGCCTTAGTTTCTTCTTTATGCTTAATAGATTCTTCAGATAAGGCTTCTAGTCTGAATATGAAACTTAGAATGCAGAATAAAGAAGATGAAGAAGAAAGCAGTTCTATAACAGAGGACGAATTTAAAAAGATCGTCGATAGTTATGAATACGCTGATAATTTAGTAGAGCTTCAATTAGACTCCTCTAAAGAGATTTACCAGAAAATAGAGAAGTATGAATATAAAGGCGTATACGATACTTATGAATATATGATTACCATCTCTGGAGATGAAACCATCAAGTATTATTTAAACTACACCAACGATAAAAAGAACGTCTCCTTCTTAGGAGAAGTAACTTATGAGAACGTCACTTATAAGCTAGAAGGCAAAAACAAAATAAAAGATGATGAATCCGAATACGAATACACTGCATATCTAGATGAAAACAACTATGTCACCATTCAAGAAGAGAAAGAAGTAGATGAATACTCATATGAATATAAGATGGTGAAAAACGGAGAGGAACTATATAGCCTTTCTTATGAGAAAGAAGAAGATGTCGAACTAGTATTAAAGACCTCTGATAATGAATATACATTCACTATTGATTATTCTTCTTCTATCTGGAACATAGCCTATGAAGACGAAACCTATCAGGGAAATATGACTCTGGAAAGAAAAGACAACCAGAAAATATACACTGATAATTCAACAAAAATAAAAGTTATCAAATAAACCCAATAAAAAGTTCTCCTTGTTCGCATTATAAGTGACAAAGGAGAAAAAACATGAAAAACAAAATTGTCATCGCCGCCTTAGCTGGAAGCTTATTCTTATCTGGATGCACTTCTGGTTCCAAAACTAACGGGCTTAGTCTAAATCCTACAAGCTTCGCTAATATTACAAATAACCAAAAGGCTCTTAATTCTCTTATGGTTATGGATATGACTAGCTCTTTATCCTTATTATCATCTTCTAACCTAGGAGTCCTTCCTAAGATGAAAAGCTCTTCAAGTGAGCAAGTGACTTCTAATGAAGATAAAGACATTCCTGCTCTTCTATCCTCACTAGATATCCTTCTTACTAACGATTTGAACTTCGACATAAAAGAAGTAACCTCTACTAATCCTGATTACGCCTATCAGATATCTGTAACCTATACAGATATAGATAACGTCTCTAATGAGTATTCCTTATTCTATAACTCAGTAAAGACAGAGACAGAACTTGAAGATGATGAAGAAGAGACTAAAGTATCCATTGAAGGAATCAGCATTATCGACGAAATCAATTATTCTTTCGAGTTAGAAAGCAAGACAGAGACATCTAAAAAGGAGAATGAATCCGAAGTAGAATTCCTTCTTTACTTAGATAGTAATAACTACGTTAAAGTAGAGAACTCCTTAGAGGTCGAACAAGAAGAGAAAGAAATCGAATACCGTTATAAGAAAGTCACTGACGGAATTATCGATTTAGAGTACAAGCTCTCCTTAGAAGAAGAAAGCGGAAAAGAAGAGATCAAGCTCAAGAAGGGCAATAACATATATAGAATCTCTTCATATGAGAAAGACAATATGACTCTTCTTAAGGTCGAAAAAGAAGACAAGACAAATAATACTTCCTCTACTTCTATCTATAAGAAAGTAATAACAGAAGTCGATGGAGTAAGTAACGTAACTTATATTCCTTACACTGAGTAGCTTATAAAAGCCTGTTAATGATGTGCCCTTTATAATTAGAGAGCACATCATTTTTTATTCTCTATATCTCTATTTTTAGATATAGACAATAATTAGATTGATGAAAGTAATCATGATAGTTCAATAAAGAGTTCTATTTTGAACTTTGCAGTTATGTGCATATAATGAGAAGAAAAGACATTTATAGAATCTTATGCTTATGGTGTAGAAAGGATAACAGATGAATTGGTATCAAGGAATCGATGAGGCGACACAATACATCGAAGACAATCTCAGTATCAAGATTTCATTAGAAGAAGTTGCTAAGCGCGCTTGCTGTTCTTCTTATAACTTTCAAAGGTTGTTTTCTTTTATTACTGGCATATCTCTTTCGTACTATATAAAGAAGAGAATCATGTCGAAAGCCGCTGATGATTTAGCTCTTAATAAGATGAGTGTTCTTGAAGTAGCCTATAAATACGGCTACGACTCAGTATCCTCATTTTCAAGGGCGTACAAGTCGATTAACGGTGAGTGTCCTTCTAAACATTCTAAAAAAGGTTCCTTAGTTACTAATTTCACTCCTATCTCTTTCTCCATCAGCATGAAAGGAGCTAATGAAATGAAGTTTAGATTAGAAAAAGAAGATGAATTAGTTATAAGTGGTATCTCAAGAAAGTTCTCTAATGTTAATGGTGAGAACTTCATTAAGATTCCTCAGATGTGGGATGAAAGTATGAGAAATGGTTATTTAGATAAGATATCAAAGGGAAGCAAGGCTATATTTGGAGTATGCTATGACTTTTCTTCTGATTGTTCGTCTTTCTCTTATATGATTGGATCTACTACTAAAAAGAACGGATATGAAGCCTTGCATATTACTCCTCAACTCTACGCAAAGTTTGAATGTGTAGGAGTAAAAGACCTGCAAGAGACCACTAAGAAGATATTTGCTGACTGGCTTCCTAATTCTAAATATAAGCACGCTAATTCACCAGAATTAGAGTATTATCCTACTAAGGAAACTAAGGATGAATCAAAACAGTGGCCTTGTGAAATCTGGATTCCTATAGAAGAAAAATAGCAGAAATAACGTGTGGGCTGAAAAGTCCACATTTTTTAATCTAGAGTTTCATTAAACATATTCATGATATTGAGTGATCATTTCTATTATTGAGTTAAGAAAGAAATAATTGCTCAATTGAGTAGATTGCAGCCTCCCATATATTTTTCTATCTCGTTGTTAATCATTGAGAGAAAAATTAGTTTCAACATTTTATCTATACCGAATGTCTCTAATATCAGCTAAATATTCTAGTTTCCCGTATCTCTAACCCCACCACCAGCCATCAAAAGAAGGATTTAATAAAGTGGTTTTTATCCCACCACCGCAGACATTAATACAAACCCAGATAATAGGAAATTGCACTATAAAACGGGTCCGTATCCGGCTTACAATATAAAAAAAGCCCATAGATACTTATCTATGAGGCTATTCTTTATGATTTGGTGACCCTGACGGGATTCGAACCCATGAATGATACCTTGAGAGGGTACTGAGTTAAGCCGCTTCTCCACAGGGCCAGCGTAATATATTTAACCATAAAGGCGCTTTTTTAGCAATAGATAAAAAATAGGCCTCTATCTATGGTTTTCTCTTTTCCTCTTCCTCTTGTTTTAGCAAATCATCATCAGATATCTTTGCTCTCGGAAAGGCTTTATCGTAGACGTTTTTCATCTCGTTAAATGTGACGTGAGTATAGATAGCAGTTGTTCCTATAGATTCATGTCCCATCAGTTCCTGAATGGTTCTTAAGTCCGCACCTTGAGAAAGAAGTCTAGTGGCGAATGAATGCCTTAGTTTATGAGGATGAAGCTTCATAAAGGTTCCTGTCTTCTTTTCAATCTCCGTCATGATGTACTCTAAGCCTCTAGTAGTAAGACTATTTCCTTGATTGTTAAGAAAGACAAAACTACCTTGATCAGGTCTTTTTGATTTACCAAGAAGAACTAGTCTATAACCTTTAAGATAAGTTTCTAAGCTTTCTTTAGCGGTCTTAGAGAAAGGAACTATTCTTTCCTTTCTGCCTTTACCGATGATTCTTAAAGTCCTATCTCTCATGTTTAAGCCTTGAAGAGTTAAAGAACAGACTTCAGAAGCTCTTAAGCCTGAGGCAAACATCAGTTCAATGATAGCCTCGTCTCTTTCCATAAGAGGATCTTTTCTTTGCCTATTGGCGTCAAATAGCTGCTGTATTTCATCGATAGTTAAAAAGTCCGGAAGCCTGACATCTTGCTTAGGAGAGGAAACCAGTTCAAAAGGATCTGATTTTATCAAATCCTTCAAAAACAAAAAACGATAAAAATGCTTTAAGGCCGCTAAGTTCTGCTTTATGGAGGCTTTAGATAGCCCTTGGTTATTCAAGTCTAGGAGATATCCTCTTATTTGGTCAGTAGTTACATATTTGTAATCAATATTAGAAGCCATAAGAAAACCGAGAAACCTAGATACATCCTCTTTATATGATGAAGCAGTCTTATCAGAAAAGTTTCTTTGCTTAATCAAATAATCAAGGAACATCAGTTCCTCAGTAGAGTTTACTTTGAAGAGCTTATTTTGACCCATGTAGAGATATCCTTCATAGAATTATTATATATCTCTTCCTTATGCTTTTTTGAATAGCACTGAAGGATTCCATAACAAGCATTCATCGGGGCAAAATGCTTAGGAGAAGACATGACTAAATAATTAACTAAGCTTCCTATCATAGAATAGACAGGAACTTCTAAAAACTTCTTTCCGTTAAGTCTCTGCAAGACATAATAACCAGCAAGCAACCCAGTTGAGGCTGATTCCATATATCCTTCAACTCCCGAGAGCTGACCAGCGATATATGTGTTCTTATCGACCTTTAAAGAAAGGTCTCTATTAATGACGCTAGGGGCATTGATATATGAGTTTCTATGCATAAGACCATATCTAGCGAATTTTACATTCTCTAAGCCCGGCAGAGAAGAGAGGACTCTTCTTTGCTCAGGATAGGTTAAGTTAGTCTGGAAGCCGACAAAGCCGTAAAGATCACCGGCGGCATCATCTCTTCTTAACTGAACCACGGCGTAAGGATGAATATCCTCAGTCTCGAGCCCTTTAGGCTTTAAAGGCCCAAATCTCAAGGTGTCAAATCCTCTATCTGCCATAGTCTCGACAGGAAGACATCCTTCAAAATGCTCGAAGTCATGAAGGATGACCCTCTTAGCGTTTTTAAGGTCGTAAACAAACTTCTCGTACTGCTCTCTATCCAGAGGAATATTAAGGTACTTGCCTTCGCCTTTATCGTATCTGGACTTAACATACATTTTAGATGTATCTAAAGAAGAGGCTAAGACCAAAGGAGCCGCAGCGTCATAAAAGGAAAGGAAATCACCGCCTAGTTTAGTCTTCAGACTTCCCATCAGTTCTTTTTCAGTAAGAGGTCCGGTGCAGACTATATTGATGACATCTTCACCTTCCTCTAATTCTGTCACCTTTTCAGAGATGACATGAATGTTCTTATCCTCTCTTATCTTCTTATCTATATAAGAAGAGAAAGCCTCTCTATCGACCGCTAAATCCTGACCAGAAGGAACTCTAGACTTGTTAGCAGCCTCTAAGACTAAAGAACCCATTATTTCCATCTCGCCTTTTAAAAGACCAGAGGCGGATTCTTTATCTTCTGACTTAAGAGAATTAGAGCAGACCAGCTCACCGAATTTAGATGTGTGGAAAGCTTCGCCTAATAAAGGCTTCTGATCGTAGAGATTTACTTGAACACCAAAAGACGAAAGAAGATGGGCAGCTTCTGATCCTGCTAATCCTCCTCCGATGATATTTACTTTCATTTAGTCCTTCTTTGTAACTTTCTGAATATAGCGGCACTTAGGGAAGTCGCTGCAACCGTAGAATACTCCGTACTTAGATTTCTTCAAAGTGAGAGTCCCGTGATGGCATCTAGGGCAGATAGTCCCATTTAATCCATCCGGATCCTCTAAAGGAGCACTTTCGGCTTTAGCCTCTGTTCCTTCAGCATTCGTATTAGGCTTAGTAAGACTTTCAGTGTATTTGCAAGTCGGGTAATTAGAGCAGCCGATAAACTTCTCGCCTTTTCTAGAGAGTCTATAAACGAGTTTCCCGCCGCATTTAGGGCAGACTCTTCCTTCGACGTATTCGACTTTCTTTTCTTCCTTTTTGATGTAATGGCAGCTAGGGTAATTAGAGCAAGCGACAAAGAATCCGTATTTACCGTGCTTCTTAACAAGAGGTGAACCGCAGATAGGGCAGTTTTCACCTGTAGGCTCATCCTCAACCTTTTCCATATTGGTCTTGGCGTTATCTAAAGCGACGATGAACTTAGTGTAGAACTTAGTGAGGAGGTCGACTTTAGAGGTGCCACCTTCTTTAAGGGTCTCAAGATCAGATTCCATATCTCTTGTGTATCCGTAATCCATCAGATCAGGGAAGTACTTCATAAGAGAGGAAACGACAAGCTTGCCAGAATCAGTAGGAGTTAAGGAATGCTTAACTTCTGTTATGTAATTCTTATCTAAAAGATTAGTAAGAGTAGAGGAATAAGTCGAAGGACGACCTATGCCTTTTTCTTCCATGAGCTTAACTACAGAGCCGTCGTTATATTTAGAAGGCGGTTGAGTCTCTTTTAAGGTTCCTTCTATGGACTTAGCCTCGACTTCTTTTCCTTCCTCAGCAGCTTTCTTGATAGATTCAGGAAGAGTCTTATATGTCTGGTTAGTAGAGAGTCCGTTATCTTCATAGGCAGCCATGAATCCCTTTTCGACATTCTGAGAAGCATCGGTCTTGAAGATATATCCGTTGCCTTCAAACTTCAAGGTAGTTACTTCATCGATTCTGGGCTTCATCAAAGAAGCTACAGATCTGACGTAGATGAGCTTATAAAGATTGTACATATTAGTAGGCATCATATTCTTAGCCATCTCAGGAGTGATGGAAAGGTCGATAGGCCTTATAGCTTCATGAGCGTCCTGAACTAAAGCATCCGAAGACTTCTTTTTAGAAGCCACACTTCCTGAATAAGAATTAACACCGTAATGAGAGACGATGAATTGACCAGCAGCCTCGACAAAATCAGGGGCTAATCTAGTAGAGTCAGTTCTTATATAAGTAATGAGGGCTCTGAAGTCACCAGGAGCGACCTCGATACCTTCAAACAACTTCTGAGCTAAAGAAGAAGTAATTCTAGCGGAATAATGAAGACGAGTAAAAGCTTCCTGCTCCAATGTAGAAGTAATGAAAGGAGGACGAGGAGAAGTTACTTTCTTAGAGTAATTTAAAGGCTGAACCTTAAACTCTTTAGGAAGGGAAGAGAGAATCTGTTTGTACTTCTCTTCAGAATCTATGGAGTAAGGCTTATATATAGAGCCGTCTTTAGAATATAAATCAGCTTCGATATTCTCATCGCCGAAGATTCCTGTGATGTCGTAGTACTTCTTAGGTACGAAGGCATCAATTTCGTTTTGTCTTTCGACGATCATTCTTAAAGTGACAGACTGAACACGTCCGGCTGATTTGGTCTTGATCTTCTTCTTCATAAGGTCAGAAAGATCAAAGCCAATAATTCTATCTACGATTCTTCTAGTCTCTTGAGAAGCGACTAAGTCCATATCTATATGAGAAGGATGTTCGATAGCATATTGAACAGCGTTCTTGGTGATAGCGTTAAAAGTAAGTCTTTTTACAGTAGCGACATCTAAGCCCAAAACCACAGCAAGATGCCATGCGATAGCTTCTCCCTCTCTATCAGGATCGGTTGCTAGATATACTTCATCGGCTTTTTTAACAGCAGCCTTTAATTCGCTTATGACTTTCTGCTTATTCTTGATAACTGTATATGTAGGCTTGAATCCGTGTTCGACATCGACGCCTAAACCGCCTTTTCCAGAAGTGGCTAAATCTCTGACGTGACCGACAGAGGCCATGACCTTATAGTCAGAGCCGAGGAATTGGTTGATAGTTTTGATTTTATTAGGAGACTCAACAATTACTAGTTTCATATTTTCCTTCCCCTTCCTTGAGGGATTTCTTACCGATTATGGAGAATTGACCGCTTTTTGTCAAGAGGGGTAAAAGGTAAATTTCTTTCTAGTATGTCCTTTTTAAGGAGTCCAAGACGTCTTTTTCTGATAGACACATAGTGGCTCCATCCTGAATAAGTTTGTTGCATAAGTCTTTCTCAGAGAAGATATCAGTAGGAATGCAAAGTATTTCCTTGCCGTTATCAAGACAGCACCTAACTGTAATTGAGGTCCCGCTAGCCTCAGAGGCCTCTCCTATAAGCATGGAATCAGCAATCCCAGAGAGAATTCTATTTCTCATAGGAAAGTTCTCGCTAGAAGGTATGACATTATCTGGATACTCAGAGATGATAAGCCCTTTATCAGAAGAGCAGTAATCGTAAATATCCTGATTATCAGAAGGATAGCAGATATCTACTCCACACCCTAAAACAGAAATGACCTTTCTGTTGTTCTTCATAGCTTCCTTCTCGCTTATTCCATCGATTCCTTTAGCCATCCCAGATACGATAACTACATCCTCATTTCCTTTTATATATAAGTCAGAGATGATCTTCTTAACGGCTCTTTCTCCATACGAGGTGCATTTCCTAGATCCTACCACTCCTAATCTAGATACGCCTTTCTTCAATAAGGAAAAATCCCCTTTATAATAAACGACAAAAGGAGGCTTGAAGATATTCTTCAAGCATTCGGGGTATTCAGGGTCGAGAAGAGTGACACAAGACGAGGATATCTTTCCGACGCTTTCCTTAATCTCTTCGTCAGAGAGCCTTTCTTTTCTTGCTATAGCGTCTCTTATCAAGCCCCAGTTTCCGTTATATTTAACAGAAAGGCAGATTAAAACTTCTCTTATATTGCTCATATGAAAAATCCTTTCATATGAATATAAGGAAGAAAAGACTGATATTTAGGAATCTTTCTCTAGGATCTTTCTAACAGGAGCGTAAGTAAGTCTATATATGTCCTTAACTATTCCGTATTTCTCAATTAGAAGAAGGTGTTCTTTTGTAGGATATCCCTTATGCTTTTTTAAATCGTACATAGGATATTTCTTATCTAGTTCTATCATGATGTCATCACGAGTGACTTTAGCCAAGATAGAAGCTGCTGCTATAGATATAGACTTAGCGTCTCCGTGCTTAAGATCTTCTTCTTTGATCCCGTGATTATTAAGCTTTACATAATCAGTAAGTATATAAGAAGGCTTGAATCCTTTATCTATCATTTCGTCAAGAGCTTGCTGCATACCTAATCTAGAAGACTCGAGGATATTGATTTTATCTATAGTCTTATTAGAGATTATAGACACATGATAAAAAAGAGCCTTGGCCTTTATCTCTATAAAAAGCTCTCGTCTTTCTTTATCGGTTAGCTTTTTAGAATCGTTGATTCTGCTATCGTTAAAATTTGGAGGCAAAATGCATCCTGCCGCTGTCACCGGTCCGCATAAAGGACCTCTTCCAGCTTCGTCAAAACCAGCGATGTAATCGTCAGGAGAAAGACGATATGAATCGTCGAATTCTTTAAGCGTTAACATCATCGACTACGCACTTAGTAATTTCACCAGCGCGGAATTCCTTTAAGAATGCTATCTTGGCTCTTTGAATATCAGGTTCGTTTTTAGGAAGGAGGAACTTCCTAGATAAGGCTATCTCAGTAAAAAGGTTATCCATATTAAGCTGAATCTTTTTATCTATAGAGTAATGAGAATAAACTTCATCTTTATAATTATCTAAAAGGAAAGTACCTAAAGAAGAATAAACTTCTTCAATAGGTATCGCTTCATCGCTAATAGAGCCTAGATAAGCCAGTTTCATAATAGCGTTTTTGTCTTCGTAGTTAGGCTGAAGTATTCCCGGAGTATCAAAAAGCTCGAATCTATTATCGATCTTCACTAACTGCTGAGTTCTAGTAAGACCCGGCTTATTAGCTACATTGGCTTTCTTCTTACCTAAAAGAGAATTGATAAGAGTGGATTTCCCGACATTAGGAATTCCTATTATTATCGCTCTTAAAGGAGGAACAGCCATTCCGAATCTTTCGTACTTCAAAGACTTAGTAGTCTTGATAGAAGAAAGATAAGAGATGAGTCTTCTTATATCTTCCTTGCTCTTGAAGTCCAATGACAAAGCATCTACGCCTTTTTCTTCCTTGTATCTTTTGATAGCGAAGTCTATTTTCATGGTGTCCGCTAGATCTCTTTTAGAGAAGAGAATTACTTTCTTCTTATCTCCGATTATCTTATCAAGAGTAGTATTCAAAGAAGAATAAGGAGCGCGAGAGTCTCCTATCTCAATGACAAGATCGACGATATGAAGCGACTTCTTTATTTCATCGGTCGCTTTCTTCATGTGTCCTGGGAACCAGGACATATTCTTCAATTGATTAGATGGCATCTTTATCACCTCTTGTACTTAAAACAGAAGAGATAAAACTACGGGAGTTCATTACAAAGTCAGTAGAGGTGAATTCAGAGTCTTCCCCTAGATATATTTCCTTTTTAGGAGTATCTAAGACACAGTAATATTTCTGATGCCCTAGATTATAAGAGTTATTAAGAATATAAAGATTAGGAAGTCCTTTGCCGGGCTTAGAAGAGACGATGATCACTACTGTCTTAAATAGTCCGTTAGGAACATCGTGAACAAGCATGGCCTTATCTATATCGTTATTGAACTCTATAGGTTCTTTTATCTGGTCAATATAAATAACGATGCAATTGAACAAAGGAGAAGCTTCGTTAAGCTTGAGGTACATGTTATATGTAGCGTATTCTCTTTTCTCAACTACTTTCTTATATTCACCAGAAGAAAAGTACTTATCAAAATAAGCCTCTTCAAAAGAAGGAAGAGAAGAATGATATGTATCTCTGTTATAAGCATCTATATTTCTCTTATCGACTTTAATCATGTAGAAAGCCTTAACTGAATACCAGGCTAAGACAGCCACTAAGATAATACAGATAAAAGAAACAACGATAGATAATAACCAGTTAATAGTAGAAGTAAGGTAAATAAGATAGATGGCGCAACCTAAAAAACACAACGTAAGAAAGATAGACAAACACGCCAATAAGTATTTCTTAACCATCTTTATTATTTCCTACCTTATTAATTATACAATAAAGCAAACTTAAATAAATCGAGCATAAAAAAACTCGCCTAGTTTCCTAAGCGAGTGATTAGCAGTATTACTTAGATTCTTTCTTATCGAAAATCTGAGCGATTCTTGCAGCTTTACCAGCAACTTTACGCTGATAGAAGATCTTCTTCCTTCTGACTTTGCCGCGCTTAACAACAACAACACTAGAGATAAGCGGCGAATTGATAGGGAAGTTTCTCTCAACACCAACACCATCAGAATACTTTCTGACGATAAAGGTCTTGGAAACTCCGCTACCTCTCACGGCAATGACTAGGCCTTCGAAGACCTGGATTCTTGATTTGCCGTTTTCGATGATACGCACATTGACTTTAATAGTATCACCAGTTGAGAAGTCAGGAAGGTCGTTTCTGATCTGAGTTGCAGATATTTCTTTTGCTAAATTCTTGTTCATTTCAGTTTCCCCTTTCCTTAGATTGTACTTTACTCGACATTCACGGATGTGACTTCTCCGGCGGAATGCCCAGGCTTTTAAGAGCCAAGTAATATATTAAACCATCTTTACCTTGATATCAAGGTCGAATAAAATACGGCTAATCAACTAAGACGTTCATCCTCTAAAAGAACTAAGAAATTAAAGAAAGAAGAATCTTCATCTATTATTAAAAGAAGCGTTGAAAGTCCATTGAATACGCTGAATATTAGTATTTAAATAAACTATAAACACACTTAATAATGATAGATAAAACTTGACCTATGATTAGAAAACAATGTTATCTATCAAATATAAGCATTGCTGTTATAATTATTCTATACATGAAAGGACTTTGTTATTAATGACATTACTAACATCTATATGGCCCGTCTCTGGCCAGACAGTTAAGTTTGACTGGATTTCTATCGTCTACATCGTCATAGTGCTTATTAGCCTCATCGTAGGAATTAAAAAAGGATTCATCTCATCCTTGATTTCCTTTTTTGGAGTCCTTGCCGCTCTGGTCATCGCTTACTTCACTTGCAAAGCGGTTGGTCAGTGGCTCTCGTCTTTCAATAACTGGGGAACGACAGTCAATGATTCAATATATAACTGGCTTTTAGGAAAGTCAGATCAGGCCAGCACTGTACTAGGAACTAAATCAGAAGCAGAAACCGCCCTTCCTTCAGTTCTTTCCGCTTTATCTATCCCATCCTTCTTAAATTCATTCATCATAACTACAGTAGTGGCTTTAATACCAGAAACCGGGGCTACAGAAGCTATAGGAACCTACATCGCTAACGCCGTATCAAATATATTCTTTACTGTCTTAGGCTTCTTATTGGTGTTTATTTTAGCCCTCATCGTACTATTGATCATCAAGATTCTCACCAAAGGAATAAACAAGAATAAAATACTAGGTCCTCTTAATAGAACCATAGGAGGAATCCTAGGTCTAGCAATAGGAGTAATGTTTGTTCTAGTCATATCCTTTGGACTATCAGTCTTCTCCGCAAACGGAACCATCTACGATTATTTAAATGGAATACTATATCTCAGCGATGATTCAGTCTGGACCATCGGAAAGATGTTGTTTACTAACAACTTCTTTAATACACTGTTAGGATTCGTTCAATAAACAATTAAAGCAACAAGAAGCAAAGAGGTCAGAGATATTATTACCTTTGACCTCTTTTTTTGAAATAACTTAAATTAAGCCTCATGACAAATAGGAGCGAAGCTTCCTAACATCTATATATCTGCGTTGTTCTTCTTCGCTAGAACTTTTCCCATATTTTTAGTTAAAGCAGAATGGAATCTAATGAGAACGAATATGCATCCGATAAGAAACACACCAGAAATATATAAAGATGAATAAACGGAATAACCTACCATATATGGAATAGCTCCATACGTGAAACCGTTTATTATACTCATAAACACCATATTACCAATGGGAGCGAAAATCCACGATAGTCCAAAACACACCAAGAAAGATAATCCGCATAATAAAAGCAGACAATTAAGGCATCTTTTTCTTGAAACGCAGGTTATTCTTAGATATATCATTCTATCCTTCTCAGCGAGATAAAGATAATTCAAGAAAATAATAGGAACAATTAAGCCGAGGGCGTATAACCCGTATCCTATTCCTCTAGTATAATTGCAAAGGGTAATGTACTCATTTGTTCCATTTTTGCTCACTGAATCAATCTTCCCGCTCATAAAAGACTCTGCCTCACTAGTGACAAAAACTAAAGTGTTGAAGTAATAGCCACTTAACATGCTTATGCTTAAATCGTCCGTTTTATAAAATAGAGGATCATCAGTTTCTACTAGTCCAGCTTTACGGTAAGGAGCATAAGATCCGAACGATATTGAATAATCACCGCTCTTTTTTTCTTCGAATTTTAAAACTTCCTGATTCTTGATTTTTGGTGTGTATACCCCGGTAATTTTGAGGGGATTATGATACCAATCATTGTCATAAGAAAACGCAGTAAAATGATCAAAATCACCTAAAGAAGCATCATTCTTCCTCATTTCAGCATAGCCGAACTCGGAGATGACTATTTCATCATCATTTTGAGGATAGTCACCACATGTTAATGCATAATCATTTGTGGCAGGAGAAAAGCCAATGTCTGTATACTTACTCCAATCGTCGGCAGATTGTACATCACTAATATTTCCAGAATAAACAATCGGGCAATAATGCGCATAAACTTTGTCCTCCGAAGGAAGATTATCAAGATCATAATCAATCTGTGAATCGAAATCCTCATTCTTATAAGGATGTATTAAAGGGTAATTTTCTATCATATACCCCTTTGTATATTCTTCTTGTGTCTTTGCTGTAGTTGAAATATTCATAAATGAAAAGGCAAGGATAAAAATAAGACTAATAAAAAGACCAAAAACAATAAAAGGTATTTTTTGTCTTTTTAACATACCAATCAATATCTGAAAAGCAGATGTTGAGTGAATAGAGGATTCTGCCTCAAGAGTTTTTTCATTAGCCTTACTAGAATTGTCCTTTTCTTCTGCCTTTATAGTTCCTTTATTAAGCACTAGATAATTCAAAGAAGAGAATCCTAAAGCTTTTAAGTCATCATGAGTTGAAAGAATAACAAGGGAAGTCTTAGAGATGTCTTTTAAAAGGTTAATAACTCCTTTAGTATTCTCATCATCAAGATTAGATGTTATTTCATCGCATAGCAAAATACGCTTAGGCTTATAAATGGCTATAGCTATCATCAGCCTTTGCTTTTCACCTGCGCTTAATTCACCAACCATTTCTTCCGAGTTATCATTTAAACCAACTTTTTTCAAAACTGATAATCCCTTTTGTTTGTCTTTTTCCTCATATGGGAAAAGAAGATTATCTATGACTTTCATGTCATCCATAAGATAAGGGAACTGGAATACTGTTCCTGTGTAAGATTCATGGTATTCCTCGGCGTTGTTTTTTAAAATTGCTTTCCCATCGAATACTAAGCTTCCAGTAAAAGAAGAATCCAGCCCTGAAATGATATTTAGCAAAGTTGTTTTCCCGGCGCCGTTCTTCCCTTTGAGAATATAAAATCCACTATCGGGGAATTCATAAGAAATCCCATTAAGCACATTCTTGTCTTTAAACGATTTGTGAACATCTAAAAGTTCAAGCATTTTTCTTCATCTCCTTTTTAATGATTAGTCCTAGGATCAATTCGACGATTAAAGTAACAGCCAAAGGAAGCAAATAAAGCTGTGCGCTATATTCAAAATAGTACAGAGGAGTTTTTAAGTAATTAAACAAAGTATCTGTGGAAGTAATGTATCCATTTATAAACACCCACTTAAAATCAATGACATTTAAAACAAAGATACTTATAGAAAGGAAAACAATTTGTACTATATATGACAAAAGCAAATGAATCCCATAGTTTAGCAAATAAACAGAATAAGCATCTTTCTTGTCTAAGCCTAACAAAATCAACTTGTCGAAATATCCTTTTTTCATCAGTCTTCCTTCACAAAAGACAAGATACCCGATAGTCATAATCAATAATAAGCCACCAAATGAGGCGCAAATAATAGATATTGTTAGCCAAGTCATAGATACAGATGAATAATTAGAAAGAGGAGAAAGAATATACACTCCCTCTTTTTCTAATCTTGCAGAAACATCCTTATTAGCAAATAATCCATAGAAGTTTGTTTGAAAGGGATTATAAGTCATACAATACTTTTTATAAACATCAGCCGACATAAAATAATTCCCACTTGTATCAGAAGAACAATCCATGGTAGTAACCTTTTCAACAGAGCCACCAAATATAGTCAATTTTTCTTTAGTCCCAATAGGATAGCCAGATAATCCAAACTGATTTTCGCCATCAACAATAGTCAGAAGTCTAGTATCTGTTTTTGAGATAACCCTCATGACAACATTATCCACAATTCTATCTCCGTCTTTGGTATAAAGATGTGAAGTGAAATCATCTTTAATCAAAGCGTCAAAAGTCTTATTCGTGCAGTAAAGATAATCGACTCTGACATTAGAAAGATCTGAAAATTCCATAGACTCATATATTGTACAATTTGAGGCAAAATCGAAAAGACAGCCAGAATCGACAAATGTCAATGAAGCCTCCCCGTCGTATTTTGACGAGTCAAACAAACGCTCTCCGTTAGAGTTAGAAGAATAAGTATAGATATAATTGTCCTTCTCAGCCTTGGAAGTACCGACTACCATTATTCTTTTTCCGTCATTAAGCCGAGCGTTAACATAATAATTTTTACTAATATCAAGAATCTGAATTTCATCTGAAAGATCATCAAGAAGTTCATTATCATCAGATGATAAGTTGTCTATAATTTGGATATACTGGTACGGTGAATTATTTACGCAAAAGTCATTCATTTGACTTTCGCTTTTTGGAATTATCACCACACTGATCATCAATAAAACAGCTGTGAGGAAGGTAAGCAAGAAAATAGTAAATGATGATGAGTAGTTGTCGGAGAAAGAAGAGAAAGAAAGCTTAAACAAACTCTTCATCTTCCTGGATTTACTATATTCTTCTTTTTGATTATTAAAGTAATCGATTTCCTTCTTATTTTTCTTAGGACAAATATTACCATTAATAGATTGAGTCTTGGTTTGAACATATAAAGAAGATTCAACCTCAGAGTCATCAAAGCAAGAAGAATGATCAACTAAGATAATGCATTTTGAAGAACGAATAGAAATCAAATAATCCTTCAGTTTTTTTCTTGCTGTCTTATCAAGAGGAGCAAAAGGTTCATCTAGAATGAGATATTTACTTTTCTTAGCTAAAGCAAATATCAAGTTTGCTTGTTTGATTTCACCTCCGCTCATCTTTGAAAGCTTTTTGTCTTTTAAATACTCAAAGTCAAAATACTCGATTAAATTTTCAAACAAGTCTTTGGATATCTTAATCCCCATGCTTTCAAAATAATCAAATTGCTGACATAAACTCATCTTCTTTAATAAGAAGTTGCTATATGGAAGATAGGAAATATATTCATTCATCAAATCCGGTTGATTAATATTCAGATCATCAAAATCAATCTTTCCAGAATTCGGTTTAACTTTTCCAATTATCAAATTAATCAACGTAGTTTTCCCACATCCAGATTTGCCTTTGATTAAATTGATTCCTTTATCGAATGTCGCATTAAGCTTGTCGATGTGAAGTGTTGGATAAGATATAGAGATGTCACTTAGTTTTATCATTTTTATAATCCGTAAAAGAATTTATCAACACAATCACTAGAAGTTGCAGTATCAGATTCAAAATATCCATGAGTTGTCATTGATGATTTTACAAACACCTCCAAAGAAGGCTGAGGACCAGAGCTTTTAAATTCGCCTAAATACTCTGTGACAATGTGAAGAACACTGTTCTTAGTAGGGTTATTTAAATCATTATTATATGAAAAGAACCATTCAAATTCCTTTTTATCAGTGTTTTGTAATGGAGCGGCATTTAACGAAGGTTGAGTATCAGTATAGGTATGTGAATACCCTATCTGAATTGACCCAGATGAGGCTTGTGAAGATTCAGCACCAAGCCCGTCTAATGAAATACCACTTGTAGTTGTATGACCAAACTTGAAATCGGCAGAAATAGATGAAGTAACCGTTCTTGAAACAAAAGAATTTGTTTGAGGTGCAGCCTCAATATAGGCGCCTTTATTTCCACCATAAGGCAAAAATTCAATTAAAACGGAGGCTTCCTTTTGATGCCAACCAGAATCATATTCTCCATTCTCCACCAAGCTATTTGCTACAATTCCAGGAACAAACCATGATTCAACATAGATGTCAATCAATGAAATGTTAGTGTCATAACCTGTTTTAGGGCTATATTTATCAATATTAATAATCCCTTCATAATATCCAGTTTTCTTTTTGCCTTGTAAAACCTTATAGCCAAAAGATTGATTGGAATAAATATTTGTCACTTTCCAATCATCTGTGCTGGAATTATGACTTTCACATTTTAGAACAGGAGTTTTTACGTTGTCTTCGCAAGGAATGACAGTCTGATTAGAAATCAAAACAGATGGAATAATAGAAAGAAGAATTAAAGCTTTAACCATAAATCAATACCTCCACTTTCTATAATAGTCTTTTAAAAATATTATGAAAGCCTTTTCATTTAATAATCCTGAAAGTAGGAAATTTTGTAATAATCCCTAGAATTTATTAATAACTAATATTATTTAAATGATTTGACAAATAAAAATCCCCATAGCTTTCGCTACAGGGATTAACTAATCAGATAGAAAGACTACTTAGCAGCCTTCTTTTCACGTTCGATCTTGATGGCAGATTGAGCAGCAGCTAATCTGGCAACAGGGACACGGAAAGGAGAGCAAGAGACATAGTCGAGTCCGACTCTATCGTAGAATTCGATAGAGACAGGATCGCCGCCGGTCTCACCGCAGACACCGACCATTAAGTTAGGTCTAGTGGCACGGCCTCTCTCAAAGGCAATCTTAACGAGTTCTCCAACACCCTTCTGGTCAACAGTCTGGAAAGGATCGAACTCATAGATCTTCTTATCATAGTAGTAGTTGAGGAACTGACCAGCATCATCTCTTGAGAAGCCCATAGTTAGCTGAGTGAGATCGTTAGTGCCGTAAGAGAAGAATTCGGCTTCCTTAGCAATCTCTCCAGCCATCAAGGCGCCACGAGGAACCTCAATCATGGTTCCGACGTGATATTCAAGCTTGACACCGGCTTTCTTCATTTCAGATTCGACAGCTTCGACAACGACTCCCTTAGCATAGTGGAACTCTTTGAGTTCTTCGGTAAGAGGAATCATAATCTCAGGCTTAACAGGCTTATGAAGATCATTCTGAGCCTTGATAGCAGCCTGGATAATAGCAGTAGCCTGCATTCTGTAAATTTCAGGGAAGGCTACACAAAGTCTAACACCTCTAAAGCCCATCATAGGGTTAGCCTGCTGGAGTGAGCCAATCTTGTCACGAACCTTCTGTTCAGTGACGCCTAAATCCTTGGCAATCTCAGCAATCTTGTCATTCTCATCTAAGGAAGGTAAGAATTCGTGAAGAGGCGGATCGAGTAATCTGATGCAGACGAGCTTGCCAGGGTTAGCCATATACATGGCGTAGAAGTCAGCAACCTGATAAGGTCTTAACTTCTCCAAAGCAGCTACTCTGTGTTCAGTATCATCAGAGAGAATCATAGCTCTCATGTGAAGAATTCTATCAGTGCCGAAGAACATACGTTCAGTACGGCAGAGACCGATACCTTCAGCGCCGAACTGAGCAGCGACCTCAGCATCGGTAGGAGTATTGGCATTAGCTCTGATCTTGAGTCTTCTGAACTTATCAGCCCAGCCCATCATTCTTCCGAAATCACCACCCATGGAAGCTTCGATCATTTTGATCTCGCCTTCATAGACAGAGCCGGTATTTCCATCGACAGAGACAACATCACCTTCGTGATAGACCTTGTCTCCAACGATCATAGTCTTCTTCTCTTCATCGATGATGGCATCACCGCAACCAGCGGTGCAGCACTTACCCATAGAACGGGCAACAACAGCAGCGTGAGAAGTCATACCACCTCTCTGGGTGATAATAGCCTCAGCGTTGACCATACCGATAATATCCTCAGGAGAAGTCTCAGCACGAGCTAAGACAACCTTGATTCCCTTATCCTTCCAAGCCTTGGCCTCAGCAGCGGTAAAGACGAGTTTACCAGTACCGGCACCAGGGGAAGCAGGAAGACCGACCAAGACAGGCTTATGAGCCTTGAGGTCAGCGGGATCGAAAGTAGGATGTAAGAGATCGTTCAACTGTTTAGGTTCAACTCTCAAGCAAGCTTCCTTCTCATCGATAAGACCCTCATCGACCAAATCGCAAGCGATCTTCAAAGCAGCACGAGCAGTTCTCTTGCCGTTTCTGGTCTGTAAGAAATAGAGGTGTCCTTTTTCAACTGTGTACTCCATATCCTGCATATCTCTATAATGCTTTTCCATAAGCTTAATAGTCTTCTGGAACTGTTCAAAGACATCAGGCATTCTCTTCTGGAATTCTTCAGCCTTTAAAGGTGTACGAATACCAGCGACGACATCTTCACCCTGAGCATTAGGTAAGAACTCAGCGTATAACTTATTTTCACCGGTAGAAGGGTTTCTTGAGAAAGCGACACCAGTGCCGGAATCCTCACCCATATTACCGAAAGCCATAGTCTGGACGTTAACAGCAGTACCCCATTCATAAGGTATGCCGTTCATCTTTCTGTAGACGTTGGCTCTTTCGTTATCCCATGATTCAAAGACAGCACCGACAGCGGTGATTAACTGTTCATAAGGATCAGAAGGGAAATCTTCTTTAAAGACAGACTTATAGTATTCCTTGAATTTCTTGACTAAGCCCTTAAGCTCTTCAGCTGTAACTTCAGTATCGAGCTTGTACCCTTTCTTAGTCTTGATCTCTTCGAGCATCTTATCCATAGCTGTTCTAGGATATCCTTTAGCGATATTAGTGAACATAAGGATAAAACGACGATAAGAATCGTAGGCAAATCTCTCATTGCCGGTTTCCTTAGCCAAAGCTTCGACAGTTTTGTCATTTAAGCCGAGGTTAAGAATAGTATCCATCATACCAGGCATAGAGACTCTAGCACCGGAACGAACTGATACTAACAGAGGTGAATGATCTCCACCGAAGATCTTGTGATCTTTCTTCTCGACCATTTTAATGTGATCGAAAATCTGCTTCTTGACGAAATCAGGAATCTTCTTGCCTTCCTCGTAGTAAAGGTTGCAAGCTTCAGTAGAAATAGTGAAGCCAGCAGGGATAGGGACTCCGATGTGGGTCATTTCAACAAGACCCGCGCCTTTGCCACCTAGCAATTCTTTACCGAGGCCATAGGCTTCCTCAAACATGTAAACGTACTTTTTTTCAGCCATAATTCCTCCGTGAATTTTTAGCGGGATAGCTCAATCCTCGCATATGTAAGTATAACACATCAAAAAAGATAGAAAAGATGCAAAAAGAGGCATAAACTAGGCACTTTTAGTGCCTCTGTTGTATACATGACTTAGTTTAATTTATTTTATTTGTGCGGTTGACGCAATCGAGTACATAGTTTAAATAAGACTGGTTAGAAGAGGAAGATAAATTTGATAATATTTCCACAGCATCTTTTTTAGCGCACTCGAATATCTTGAAGTCAGTTACAAAGTTAGCGACTCTGAGCATCGAGTCTCCTGACTGACGAGAAGAAAGAAGATCTCCCGACCCTCTATTAGATAAATCATACATGGCGACATCCTCACCTTTTACGTGAGTGCATAAGTAATCTAACTTATCTATTGCCTCTTGCTCATCACCGTCATAGACAAGCAAAGCTAAAGCACCTTCGCCTTTTCTTCCTATTCTTCCGCGGAGCTGATGAAGAGAAGCCAGACCGAAATAATTAGCCTCGTAAATAACCATCAAGGCTGCGTTTTTAATATCCACTCCAACTTCTATCAAGGAAGTAGAGACAAGAATAAGTTTCTTCCCGGTTGAAAAATCGCTGTAAATAGCCTCTTGTTCGTCCTTTTTGGTCTTACCAGTCAAAATAGAGACATTATCCTCTCCAAACTCCTTTACCATATCCTCATAAACAAGCTTAGAGGAAGTACGTGATGACTTATCGTCTTTCTCTATCTTAGGAGCGACGACAAACACCTGCTTATGAACATCTAAAGCATGATGGATAGCCTTGTAAATCAGAGGATCATTAGAGGTCACTCTCTTAGTGACTACTTCTCTTTTCTCATGAGGGAACATGTTCAAAAAAGACACATCCAAATCAGAGTTGATGATCATAGAAAGAGTTCTAGGAATAGGAGTGGCGGACATAGAAAGAAGGTCTACACCTTCTCCTTTAGTCACCATTTCTTCCCTCTGGTCGACTCCAAATTTATGCTGTTCATCGATGACCGCTAAGGTCAGTTTGTTGTATACAACGTCTTTATTAAAGACCGAATGAGTACCGATGATAAAATTTGCATCTCCATCTTTAATTTTCTCTAAAACCTCTTTCTCTTGCTTCTTAGTTAAAGAAGAATCGAGCTCCACAATCTTGATATCAAATCTCTTGAACACCTCTAAAGCCCTTTGATAATGCTGGCTTGCTAAAGCCGAGGTCGGAGCTAGAAGCACCGACTGGCCTCCTCTTAAATAATTGGCGTACATGCATATAAAAGCTACGATAGTCTTTCCTGTACCGACATCGCCCTGAAGAAGTCTATTCATCGTAAATGGCTTCTCCATGTCGATTATTATTTCTCTTATTGCCTGCACCTGGTCAAGAGTTAGCTTATAAGGAAGATTCTTTATAAACTCATTGATCTTCTCTTTATCAATAGGCTTTCTTATGCCTTTTTTGACCTTAGAGGACTGCCCTTTAGTATAAAGAGAATAAAGACAGTACTTTAAAGCTTCCTCGTATTTAAAGACCCTCAATCCTCTTTTGACATTTTCAAAAGAGACAGGTATATGAACATCCTTAAAAGCCGTAAGCCTATCCTCGAACTTATACTTACCTATCAGTTCTTTAGGAAGCACATCATTTATATAATCAGTCCTATAAGAAAGGATATCTAAAACAAGCTCGTAAAAAGAAGACTGAGAAACAGTGCTAGGAAGAGCGTAATAAGGCTTGTAGCGGTTAGTAACTAAAGGAGAATTATAAGAAAGGATGCTAGTGAGCATCACTGTCTTCTGCTTTTCCTTATATACGCCTAAATAAAAATAAGGCCTTCCCTTTTTAAGGACTCTCATATAAAAAGGCTGGTTGAACAAAGTGGCGTTAATCTCTACTTTATAGCGTTCTGAAAGAATCGTCAGTCTGATGATCCTTCCCCCTTGGATAGGAAGCATCTTCGTATAAGACCCGAAGATAACAACCTTCTGATTATCGAATAAAGGAAAAGAAAGATCCGAAACAGAAAGATCATCGTATCTTTTAGGAAAATGGAGGAGAATTTCCTCATCCGTCTCCGCTTTAAGCTTTAAATAAATATCTTTAGAACTCATATGTAGTATTATACCATTCTTAAAAGACCATATGAAAAGCCGGCTTATTAGCCGGCTAAATAACTAAATTACAATGCTATTCGACACTGACGATAAACGAATATACAGGCTGCATACCGTCTTTGATATCTATATCGATATCATTGCCGTACTTCTCTTCTAAGTAATCCTCAACTTCTTTCTTTTCCTTATCGGTAACACCTTCACCGATTAAGACAGTGATGACACTAGACATATCATCAACCATCTGAGAAAGAAGAATCTTTAGAGCTTCTACCTTAGAAGGATCGCAGATGACAATCTTCTTTTCATTTATTCCGATGAACTGGTCTTTTTTAACCTCTACGCCATCAACAGATGAGTCTCTGATAGCGAAAGTGACTTGTCCGGTCTTAACACTAGTTAGCGAATTAACCATCTCTTCTTTATTCTCTTCAACACCGACCTCAGGATTGAACATCATAGATGAAACAATACCTTGAGGAATAGTCTTAGAAGGAATGACATAGACCTTAGAATCAGTGACGACCTGGCTAGCCTGAGTAGCAGCCATAATGATATTTCCGTTATTAGGGAAGATGAACACGTTTTTAGCATGAACAGCTTCAACAGCCTTCACAAAGTCCTCGGTAGAAGGATTCATAGTCTGTCCGCCAGAGACGATATAGTCGATTCTCTGGGACTTGAATATTTCCTCTATGCCCTTACCAGAGCAGCAGGAAATAAGCCCGTATTCCTTAACTTCAGGCTTGCTCTCTTCTTTTTTATCTTCCTTAATAGGTTCGCTGGCCTCATAAGGCTCTTTAATAGACTTATCAGCCTTTATAGGCTTATTAGTCTTCTCTTCTACTTCATTTAAGATCTCTGAGTGCTGTTCAGACATATTCTCGACTTTGATCTTAACGAATTCTCCGTATTGCTGAGCAAAAGACAAGATGTTGCCAGGGAACTTAGTGTGAATATGAACCTTGATCAAATCATCATCTCTGACCTCGACAATAGAATTGCCGTGGGCATTCAAGACAGCCTTGAATCTCTTCTCGATGAAAGGTCTTTTAGCACTTACATTAGAAGGTTTAGAAGGAAGCCTGAGGATGAACTCAGTGCAGTATCCAAACTCTTGATGCTCGAGCTTAGCCTGAGCAGAGCCTTTGTTCTCTATAGCCTCTTCAACGCCAGTATTGACAGAAGGGTTATCGAGAAGATCAACCTGTTCCTTTTGAACAATTTCATTCTTCAAAGCCTTAACAAAGCCTTCGATGATCTTGCAGAAACCAGCACCGCCGGAATCGACGACACCGACTTCCTTTAAGACAGGAAGAAGATCAGGAGTTCTCTTTAAAGATTCCTGAGCCTCAGCGTAAAAGATCTCCATAGCCTTATCCATAGGCATATTGGCTTCCACGTTATCATTAAGCTTAACAGCGGCTTCTCTTACAACAGTAAGAATGGTGCCTTCCACAGGTCTCATAACAGCCTTATAAGCGACATCCTTGCCGACATTAAAGGCTTCAGCTAACTCTAAAGCATCGATCTCTTCTTTGCCGTTAAGTCCTTGAGAGAACCCACGGAAAATCTGAGAAAGAATAACACCAGAATTTCCTCTAGCGCCCATAAGCAAGCCCCTAGAAAAAGCCTTAGCTATATTAGAGATAGATTTATCATTCTTATTAGCGACTTCCTTAACACCTGAAGACATAGTCAAATTCATATTAGTACCAGTATCGCCATCAGGAACCGGGAAGACATTTAAAGCATCTACCTGAGGATAGCAATTAAAAAGATTATTAGAACCTGATATGATCATCTGCTTAAAGATGATTCCATCAATTTTTATCATGTTATTATTATTCGCTTTCTTTTATTAAGTTATTAAATACGCTTAACCCCGTAAACATAAACATTAACGGTATTAAAACGCATATCGAAGGCCTTAGAAAGGAAATACTTCACCTGGCGTTGAACCTCACCTATGACCTCAGTAGCTTTCGAGCCATAAGCCAAGATGATGAAAAGATCAACAGTATAAGAATTCTTTTCTTTCTTAACAGCCACACCATCATGAGAAGTAGTCTCCTTATTAAGGAAGACATTGATATCATCAGAAAGTGATTTTCTCTTAGCAAGCCCAACAACACCAAAGACGTTCATGACCGCATTAGAAGCGACAGACGCAATAGCATCCATCGAAATGTTGATAGAACCATAAGCAGTCTTCTTATCGATGTCCATTAGGTACCTCCAAAATAAGAGAGAAATCAAACAAAACGATATCAAAGATATCACAAAAATTATATATAGAACAGCCACTTTTTGCAAGTTAGCCCCTTTATAGAGCATATAAATCAAAATAGAACAAAAAAAGCACCATTTAGCTGGTGCTTATAATAATTAACCTAACCCCGGCGGCG
>LAHS01000162.1_pt1 | contig 99350 bp, 71 predicted proteins | sample 329651 | NCBI WGS metagenome assembly LAHS01 (sample SAMN03275699, study PRJNA271635) | activated sludge metagenome | isolation source: sample C-1 Sludge from hydrolytic chamber (first chamber) of Anaerobic...
ATAAGCTAAGCTGCACTCGGATTTAGCCTTTTAAAATAGGAGAAACCAATCGTGCAGCCACAAGACAACTAATTATCAGGGATTATGAACCCACTCACTCAATGCGCCATCCTTACGGCCTCGGCGTGCCGGATGCTGCCACACATAGCCCTCTATCTGCTGCACCACAAGGCGATAGACGCCGACCTGGTGAAAGTACAGGACCAAAGTGGTTCGGTGCTCAACTTCATCAAGGCCTGTACTCGCGAGCGCTCGTTCCGCAACCTGTTCTATTACAGGATGGGGGAGTACCGCTCCGCGCTCATCAAGTGGCTGCTGCCGCCCGAGCGGACGCTCCACATCTGGTGCCCGCAGATAGGCCCGGGTGCCCATTTTGAGCACAACTACGCTACGTATCTGAACGCAGAAAGCATCGGAACCGACTTCTACTGCCTGCAGCTTGTTACGCTGGGCAACGGCCACGGAGGCCGACCAACGGTGGGCAACCGGGTGAGCATCTACACCGGAGCGGTGGTGTTTGGCGGCATCAGGATAGGCGACGACGTGGTGATAGGAGCCGGAGCCGTGGTGAACAAGGACGTGCCGGCCGGCTGCACCGTAGCAGGAAACCCGGCGCGCATCGTGAGGCGCAACGGCGAAAAGGTTAACTTGGAATTGTAGATGGCAGAAACACTGAAGGAAAAAACGGCCCGCGGCCTCTTTTGGGGCGCCATGAACAACGGCGCCATGCAGCTTATCGGACTGGTGTTCGGCATCATTCTGGCCCGTCTTCTGGACCAGAGCGACTACGGAATGATAGCCATGATAACCGTCTTCACGCTGGTAGCGACGGCGTTGCAGAACTCCGGCTTCATTACTGCACTGGCTAATGAGAGCCATCCCACGCATAACGACTACAATTCCGTGTTCTGGTTCAACATTACCGTGGGCTCCTCGCTCTACGTGTTGCTGTTTTTCGCGGCCCCGCTCATAGCCTCCTACTATCATCTGCCGCAGCTGGTGCCGCTGTGCAGGTATGCTTTCGTGTCCATACTCTTTGCCAGTTTGAGCACTGCCCAGTCGGCTTACCTCTTCAAGAACCTCATGGTGAAGCAGCGGGCCAAGGCCGGCATCGTGGCAACGCTTACCAGCAACGTGGTTGGTGTGGCCCTGGCCTTTGCCGGTATGGCGTATTGGGCGCTGGCAACGCAAACCATCGTGTACAATATCGTTAACACCGCGCTCTACTGGCACTACTCTCCGTGGCGGCCGAGTCTGCACATCGACTTCGCTCCCGTGCGCCGCATGTTCCGCTTCAGCTGCAAGTTACTGGCCACGACCATCATCACCCACATCAACAACAACGTGCTCAACATCCTCCTGGGGCACTATTTCTCGGCTCACGCAACGGGCAACTACAACCAAGCCTACCAGTGGAATGCGAAGTGCTACAACCTGATACAGGGCATGGTAGACTCCGTGGCGCAGCCCGTACTTGTTGACCTGCGCGATGAACACGACCTGCAACTCCAGGCGCTGCGTAAGCTCATGCGCTTCATAGCGTTCCTCTCGTTCCCTCTCCTGTTCGGGTTTGGCCTCGTGGCGCGCGAGTTCATCATCCTTGCCATTACCGCCAAGTGGCTGCCCAGTGTAGAGTTACTGCAACTGCTGTGCGTTAGCGGGGCCGTTATGCCCATGTATTCACTCATGTCGAGTCTGGTCATCAGCAAGGGTAAGTCGGGCACTTATCTGTGGATAACGCTGTCGCTGGGCATCGCGCAGATAGTTACCATGCTGCTCATCTGGCACTGGGGCATACGCTCCATGGTGTCGGCCTACGTGGTGCTCAACATCGTGTGGCTCTTCGTTTGGCACCACTTCGTGAACCGCCTCATAGGTTACAGGGTGCTCATGTTCCTGAGCGACATCCTTCCCTTTGCCCTCGCGGCGGTCGGAGTGATGGCCGTTACCCACTGGCTCACGGCCTCCATCACCAATCTGTGGCTGCTCTTGGGGGCCCGTGTGGTGGTGGCGGCGGCGCTGTACTATCTCGTCATGCGGGTGGCCGGGGCGCAGATACTGCGTGAGTGCATGTCTTTTGTGAAATCAAAATTTAGAAGCTAATGGATACAACCAAGACAGTATCGGTGGTAATGTGCACCTACAACGGCGAGCGTTATGTCAGAGAGCAGCTCGACTCCATCGTGGCGCAGACCTATCCCGTGGCCGAAATCATCATTCAGGACGACTGTTCGACCGACTCCACGCCTGCTATCTGCCGCGAGTATGCGGCAAGGTATCCCGCCATCCGCTTCTATCAGAACGAGCGCAACGTAGGTTTCAACCTCAACTTCAGGCGTGCAGCCATGCGTGCCAAGGGCGATTACGTTGCCTTCAGCGACCAGGACGACGTCTGGCTGCCGCATAAGATAGAGCGCCAGGTGGCTGCCATCGGCACGCACGATATCTGTTTCTCCACCCATCTGCGCGGTTCAGACCCCCTGCATTCGCACGTCGTGAGCCCTCAATATGCCCTCCCGGCCCTGCTCTTTGTAGGTTTCGCCGGCCACACCATGCTGCTCAGGCGCGGTTTTGTGCAGAACCAAGAGTTCTGGATAGACCACATCATCTACGACTGGAGCCTTGCAATCTGCGCACAGCTGCATGGCGGCATCGTTATGGTTGACGAACCGCTGAACTGGCACCGTGACAATGCCGACTCGGCGTGCCACGTCATGATGGCAGAATTGGGCCGGCAGCAGCCGCAAAAGCCCACTTACCAGCCCTATCTGCAGGGCTGGAGCAACTACAGGAGGCTGCAGCGGAAGCCCAACTGGAAAGCTCTGTACACCTACATCTACTTCCATACCAAGGAACCTCGGTTCTCTCTGGCCCACCGCATGAGCCGTTACATGCTCAGTCCGCGGCCCTCCTCGCTTCTCAAACTGTGCTGGCTCTGCCTGCGCCACAGGCATACAGTTTATTACAAGAAGAACATCAGCGGCCTGCGTGGCCTGGTGCGGGGCTTCTTCTATCCGTTTATCTTCAGCTACAACAACGTGCAATACGACCTTGAATAAGTTTTGCGCATTCGGAATTTTTACCTATCTTTGCCCTTGTAAATCATCAGCACTATGAACATAGCATTACTTACGGCCGGCGGAGTGGGCAACCGCATGGGGCAGGACATCCCCAAGCAGTTCATGACCATTGACAACATACCCGTCATTATCTACACGATGAGGGCCTTCCAGAGCCACCCGCTCGTCGATGCCATTTGTGTTGTGTGCCTCAAAGGGTGGGAAGTTGCGCTGCAAGCCTATGCCAACCAGTTCAATATCACGAAGCTCCGGTGGGTCTTCGAGGGTGGAGACAGCAACCAGCACTCCATCCGCAACGGTCTGATTGGCCTGCGGCAAGCCGGCTGCAGCGATGAAGACATCGTCTTGGTGCATGATGGCGTGCGCCCGCTCGTATCGGAGAACATCATTACGGAGAACATCGAGAAATGCCGCAAGTACGGATATGCCGTAACGGGCATGGTGTGCAAGGAGGCCATCATGGAGAAGGAGGGCGACTGCGTGCGCAATATCGCCATCCCGAGAGAGCGGCTCATCCGCACCCAAACACCCCACACGTATCATCTCAAGGCACTTCTCGACGCGCATCGGGAGGCCGATGAGCGGCACATAGAGAACACCGTGGCCTCCTGTACGCTGCTGTCGGCACTCGGAATAGACAGCCAGCACCTCGTTGCAGGTTCCGAGCGCAACGGCTTGAAGCTCACGCAAACGGAGGACGTAGAGCTGTTCAAGGCGCTCATACATACGGAGAAAGACGCATGGCTGAAGTAGCAGGCGGCTATCAGGCCGATATCAGGGCGGTTGACGGCTTCCGTCTGCCGTGGGAGAAGCTGCAAGGAAGCCGCGTGCTGGTGCTCGGCGCCACTGGTTTGATTGGCGCTTGCGTGGTCGATATGCTCATGTTGAGGGCGCAAGAAGGCTTCGATGTCTACGCCGGAGGCCGCAACCGCCGGCGTGCCGAGGCTCGTTTTGCAGCCTACGAGGGCAACTCCCGCTTCCATCTCCTGATGCTCGACGTAACCGAAAGGATAGATTCCGACCTCTGTTTCGACTACATCATCGACGCTGCCGGCGGCGCTTCGCCCCGTCTCTACACATCGGATCCGGTGGGAGTGATGCGGTCCAACATCATGGGAGTTGACAACCTGCTGTCCTACGGCATAGCCCACGGACTGCGGAAGTTCGTCTATGTGTCGTCTGGTGAGGTGTACGGAGAAGGCGACGGGCGTGCCTTCAGCGAGGAATACAGCGGCTACGTGGACTCTGCTGCCGTGCGTTCGTGCTATCCTTCGGCCAAACGAGCGGCCGAAACGCTGTGCATCAGCTACGCCCATCAGTACGGCATAGAGATCAGTATCGGCCGGCCGTGCCACGTGTACGGTCCCTTCTTTACCGAAAGTGATAACCGCGTGTACGCCCAGTTCATACGTAACGTGCTGCGTGGAGAGAACATCGTGCTCAAGAGTCGTGGCGAGCAGTTCCGCTCGTGGCTGTATGTGGCCGACTGTGCGAGCGCTCTTTTGCATCTTCTCCTGAAGGGTGAGAGCGGCCAGGCTTACAATATAGCCAACCCGGAATCCAACGTCACCATCCTCGAACTGGCCCGCACGGTAGCTTCGTTGGCTCCCGGAGAGCCGAAACCGCAGGTTGTTTTCGATATTCCCAATGACGGGACGCAGGGCAACACCACCCCCATAACCAAGGCGGTGTTCAGCACCAAGAAGATTGAAGGGCTGGGCTGGCGCCCCCACTTCACGCTTGAGCAAGGGCTCAAGCACACACTCAACGCTCTTCTTTGACCAGCTCGGGCACGATGAAAACCGAGTGGAACTCCCGTTTCTCCACCGGAGGAACGGTCATGTAGTCGCCGTACAGGTCGGTCAGATATGCGTCCGCGTTTCCCGGACAGGGAAACTCAACACCCTCAAACTTGATTTTCGACAGCGGCATGACGTCCTTCTTGCTGAACGAGATGCCCCTTCCGTTCAGATAGGGCACGTCGGAACAGCGCGTCTTCGGCCCCAACAAGCAAACCAGCTTCCATGCAGCACTGTAGGTGAAGTACATGCCCGTGAACCAGAAAAACTCGCAGAAAGAGCGCAGGGAGTATGCGTGCAGGTGGTGCAAGATGGAGTTACTGCGGGCAATACCTTTGCAGAGAGTGCGAATGAGCTTGCGGGAAACGTCGGGATAGTCTACGAACGGGAAGATGTCTACATAGATGCCCTTGGCATAGTCGGCCTGGAAATGGTCGCCGCCCTCGATGTACAGCGAGTTCAGGTCGCGTATCTTGGCAATCGGCTCCTTGCTTCCAGGGTCGGTGCGTGGCGTCTGCAGGAAGAGGTTAGCAGGCAGTTCGGCCTGTGCTACGGCCTCAAACCGTCTGGCGTCGGGCAGCCACATGGCTATGTCTATGTCGTCATCCCAGGGTATGAAGCCCCCGTGGCGCACGGCTCCCAGCAAGGTTCCGCCGTCGAGCCAGTAGGGTATGCCGTGCTTGGTGCATATCCGGTCAATCTCGCGGAGTATGGAGAGCTGCTTCAATTGGCATGCCCGGAGGTTCTGCAAGGTGTACTTGCGCAGGTTTTCTTGGTCTTTTCTCATAGCTTATTGGATAAAATGACCCACGATGAGCGTGCCGTTGTAGGCCCACAGAAACAACGTGAGGCCGAGCAGCAGCAATCGGGTGGCGGTGGCGAACTTGGGCCGCAGGCCCTTGAGCAGGCAGGCATAGGCCACCGGAACGACAAGCATCCAGTGGGCGCCCATGATGTACACCTCGTTGAGACCGAACCCCAAGACGAAGTGCAGCAGCAGGTCGAACCCCGCGCAGCTCATGCACAGCCACACGAACCGGCTGCCCCGCCCGCACCAGAGGCCGAGTGCGAAGAGGGCAACGACCACCAACTCTACTATATAAGAATAGGTGTGGCGGTACTCAACGAACACAGGACGCGACTGGCTGGCATCCTTAAGCAGGTGGTCGCGGTGCAGTTGGACCGACTCGCCGAACAGGTTTTCGACCAGCGACTTGCCGCGCGGCGTCGTTACATCCGTCCACTTCAGCAGCGGCTTGTCAGCTACGGCCTTGCCCTGGTTGGCCTTCAGCCACCGGTTGTGGGCCTCGTGGCGCTTCACGAAGTTGCTGTCTTTGGCCATGTGTATCTTTTCCAGCCGCTCGCTGCGTGCCGCCTGCGGGCGTATGATGCCCGTGTACTGCCCGTAGGCCAGTGCAGCCATGATGAACAAGGGCAGCACGAAGGCCACTGCAAAGTACTTTGGGGCGAACGTTCGGCGCCCGTTGGTGAAGAGAGAGGCGATACCAGTCTTCACACCGTTGCTGAGCGTGATGCCTGCCGTGAAGAGAAAGAGCAGCGCGGTTTGCCAGGCACGCAGCGGTTTGCGCTCCTTCATGCGGCTGCCTGCTATGTAGAGGGTGAGCGAGAGCATGAGGAGAGAGAAGCAGAAGTGGTCGGGCACCATGACGGTAAGCATGATGGAAGCAAAGGAAAAGAACGTGGCAGTAAGCAGCAGGGCGTCTGCATAGCCCGTTTCCATTACCCGGCGGAAGATGCGGAACACCGTAACAGCCGCAGCCGTGGCACTCAGCACCAGCGCCGCCGCCATGAGGTACACGGCCCAGTTGGTGCCCGTGAGCGGCATGAGCCACTGGTTGAGGAGGTAGAGAGGCCAGAGTACGGCCGCAAAAAGCGGATGGCGCGTGAGCTCGAAGTATATCTGCTCGTTCGACAGGTAGATGTACGAATAGGCATCGAAGCCACTTACACAGAAGTGTTTGTAGAAGATTGTCCAGAAACCTAACTTGCCCCCGCGCGTAAACATGGGCGGATACGACTGCACGAGCAGCACGTTGAGCGCCGCTGCTGCCAACAAGGAAGCCACCGCTACGGGCACTTCTTCCCTGCGCAGGCCTATGAGTTTCTTCATTTGTTTCATCTGCTGTCCGCCTGCAAAAGTATAAAATATTCGGTTGAAAACGGCAGTTTATTTTGAAATATCGCTCTTTTGTGCTATCTTTACCCGCAAAACAGCTAACAGACATGAAACAGCCAGCCAAAACGGATGTAGCCGTACTCTTGCTTTTCTTTAACCGTCCGGAGCACTTCGGGCGCGTTTTCGGCGAGGTGAAGAAGGCCCGCCCCTCCCGTCTTTTTCTCTACCAGGACGGCCCGAGGAACGAGAACGACCTGCCGGGCATAGAGGCCTGCCGCCGTATAGCGGAGCAGATAGACTGGGAGTGCGACGTACAACGCCTCTATCAGCAGCGCAACTACGGCTGCGACCCGTCGGAGTATCTCTCGCAGAAGTGGGCTTTCTCAATGGCCGACAAGTGCATCGTACTCGAGGATGACGACGTGCCGTCGCAGTCGTTCTTCCCTTTTTGCAAGGAGATGCTCGACCGTTACGAGCATGATGAGCGCATCTCGATGGTCTGCGGGTTCAATGAAGACGAGCTGACGCCCAACTGCAGCGACAGTTACTTCTTTACCACGGTGTTTGCCATTTGGGGATGGGCCTCCTGGCGGCGCGTAGTAGACCGCTGGGAGGGCGACTACGCCTTCCTTGACGACCGCCAGGCCATGAGCCGACTCACCTCGCTCGTGCGCCAAAGGGGCTACCGCAAGGACTTCATCCCCATGTGCCGGGAGCACCGGGCCACAGGTAAAGCGTACTACGAGAGCATCTTCTGGGCCAGTATGCTGCTCAACTCGGGCCTTGCCATCATGCCTCAGAAGAACCTCATCAACAATCTTGGCCTCTCGACCAATTCCACCCACTTCTCCGGTAGCCTGCAAACCACCCCGCGGGCCTATCGTCGTATCTTCACCATGCAGCGCCACGAGCTGGAATTTCCGCTCCGTCACCCGCGCTATGTCATTGAGAACGTGGACTACAAGGAGCGCCTCTACCGCACCAACGCATGGGGTCACCCGTGGATAAAGGCCGCCCGCTCGGCCGAGGAGCTGCTGCTCAACCTGCGCCACGGCAACTTCGGCGGCATAGCCGCAGCCGTGCAGCGCCGCGTAAGGAAATTGCTGGGCAAGGAGAAACACAGCTGACGGAAAGAAAAATGGGAGATAATAGATAAGAGATAATGGATAAGAGATGGGCAGGAAGGTCTTTTTGAGGGGTGGAGAGGGACTGAATAATGAGGATGCAGCATGTTTTCGGAGAACTTGCGGCAGGCGTTTGCGGTGCGTGCGGTGGGTGTTTGAGAAGATGGTTGCGGGTGATGAGGGCGTGCGCTGTAACTGTTTGAACCCCAAACTGTTAACGTCTGCCATTCTTGAACCATAGCTCTAAGCCCGCTGAAGGATACCTTCAAGGCCCTTGAAGGGCACCTTCAAGCGCCTTGAACGGCATGAGCAAGAATCTTGGAAGAAATCAGCGGGTGTCGTGCTTGCCAAAAGCCGGTGTCATGCTCCTGAAAAACAATTACGCCGCAACCCTCAACGAGCTGCGGCGTAAACCTATGTTTAACTAAAAATCCTTTTCCAAGTAAATGAAAACCTCACGGCTTCCATTGCCTTCCTGTTAAACAATCTATCAAATCTACCTTAAAACCTAATAACTAAAAACCTAAATCTATTACTACTAACCTAAACAATCTATTAACCTTTTGACACTGCAAAGATACGATGAAATTCTGCTTTACGCAATAGTTTTGATGCCTTTTTCGCTCAAAAAGGCGTTTTTCTTGATGTAAATCAATGACTTGTGCCCGAGCACAAGAATAAATCTGTAATTATTGCTGCTCGTTTTGTTAAATACTGTTAGTATAATCCGGCGTGGGCGGCCACAATCTGCAGCGGCGCCGGTGGCGGCCCTCTGGGGTGGTTGTGCGGCCTGCCAAGGGGGTGCGTGGGCGCGTAATCGGATAAAAAATGCAAATAGTCTTTGCGGGTTCGGCATTTTGCAGTACCTTTACACGAAACTAACAGAACCATGAGGGTACTCATTGTAAACACAAGCGAGAGAACAGGAGGGGCGGCGGTGGCGGCCAACCGCCTGATGGAAGCACTCAACAACAACGGCGTGAAGGCCAAGATGCTGGTGCGAGACAAGGAAACCAACAGCATTACCGTGGTGGGGCTGCCGCAGGGAACGGCCACTCGATGGCACTTTCTGTGGGAACGCTGGTGCATCTTCCGGCATCTACGGTTCTCGCGCAGGCACCTGTTTGAAGTCGACATAGCCAACACCGGCAGCGATATCACCAAGCTGCAGGAGTTCCGGGAGGCCGACGTCATCCACCTGAACTGGATTAACCAGGGCATGCTCTCACTCTCCGGAGTTGGCAAGATACTGGACAGCGGCAAGCCGGTGGTGTGGACCATGCACGATCTCTGGCCCGCCACGGGCATCTGCCACTATGCCCGCACGTGCCAGGCGTTCCGCACCGGCTGCCGCAACTGCCCTCTGCTGCCCGGCGGCGGGTCGGCTAACGACCTCTCGGCACGCATCTGGCGGCGCAAGCAAGAGCTCTACCGGCGCGGCAGCATCTTCTTTGTGGCGTGCAGCAAGTGGCTCTGCGACCAGGCCAAACACAGTGCCCTGTTCGTGGGGCAGCGTGTGGAGAGCGTGCCCAATGCCATCGACACGCGCGTGTTCTGCCGCAAGGACAGGCACGAGGCACGCCTGCAGGCGGGCTTGCCGGCCGAGAGGCGGATTATTCTCTTTGTCTCGCAGCGCGTTACCGACGAACGTAAAGGCAGCTCGTATTTCATCGATGCCATTGACAAACTTGTGGAACAGCATCCCGAAATGAAGGCCGATACGGGCGTGGCCATCCTCGGTGGGCACTCGGAAGAGATAGCCTCGCGGCTCGCCTTGCCTGCTTACGCGCTGGGATATGTGAACGACGAGAAGCGTATCGTGAGCGTTTACAACGCTGCCAACGTGTTTGTACTGCCCTCGCTGGAGGACAATTTGCCCAATACCATCATGGAGGCAATGGCCTGCGGGGTGCCTTGCGTGGGCTTCAACGTGGGGGGCATACCCGAGGAAATTGACCATCGGCTGAACGGCTACATAGCAGAATACAAGAATTCGGCCGACTTGGCGCAGGGTATTCACTGGGTGCTGGACGAAGCCGACGGTGCTTCACTCTCGCGGGCGGCGGTGAACAAGGTGCTCAAAAACTACTCGCAGCGCAACGTGGCCTTGCGTTACATCGATATCTATCACCGTGCCATGGCACTCAAGAACTACAGGCTATGATTACGTTTACGGTCGTTACCTGCACGTTCAATGCCGGGCAGGTGCTGCAACGCACCCTGGAGAGCGTGCTGAGGCAGGAATATAATAAGGTGGAACATCTGGTGATTGACGGCTGCTCGAAGGACAATACCGTGGCGCTGGCACAGAGCTACAAGGAAAAGTCGGACCACGAAGGCCGCGGGCACGACGTAACAGTGGTGTCGGAACCCGACAGCGGGCTCTATGATGCCATGAACAAAGGGCTGCAGAGGGCGTCGGGCGACTATGTGGTGTTTCTCAATGCGGGCGATGTGTTTCCCTCTCCGGCCACGCTGCAGCATGTTGCAGCCTGCGTGGAGGAGGGCGCTGTGCGGCCTGCCGTGCTCTACGGCGATACCGACATTGTGGATGCAGCGGGGCGGTTCCTGCGCCATCGCAGGCTTGCTCCGCCCGAGCAGCTGTCGTGGAAGTCGTTCCGCCAGGGCATGCTGGTGTGCCATCAGGCCTTCTATGCACGTACCGACATAGCCCGCAACAATCCTTACGACTTGTCGTACCGCCTCTCGGCCGATGTCGATTGGTGCATCCGCGTCATGAAGGAGGCCGACCGCAGAGGGCTGCCGCTGACGTATGTGCACGAAGTTGTGGTCAACTATCTGGACGGGGGCATGAGTGTAACCGGCCATAAGGCCTCGCTCCGCGAGCGTTTCCGCCTCATGGTGCACCATTACGGGTGGCTTTCCACCCTCGTCATGCACGCCTGGTTTGTGGTTCGGGCAGTGTTCAAGAAGTGAAGGTAACGGCCTGAAACGATTTTCGCCCGCCCGGATTTGCATCCAAGCGGGCGATTTCAGTTATTTTAGCATTTGTTCGGAAGAACCCTTATGAGTATCTCAACATCTGTCCGGGACGAATTTTCGCATTGCGGCGGATATGGTTCAGCTCGCAGATACGGGCAATGGTAACGCCTCTCTTCTCTGCAATAGAGGCGAGAGTCTCGCCCGATTCCACCTTGTGATACATGCGTTCGCCGCTGTCCTGGGCAGGAGTTCCCTGCACCATCTCGCGGGTATAGCTGCCGTTTCCAACCTTTCCGCGCAGGCGGGTGGCCTCAGCAGACTCGTGTTCGTAGCCGTTACGGCGGAAGAGATAGCTGTCGGCGGTGATGTCCTGATGACGGAAATCGAAGAAGATGGCCGGGTTCAGCGCCACTCCACACAGTCGGGTTTCGAAGTGGAGGTGCGAACCGGTACTGCGTCCGGTATTTCCGCCCAGTCCTATAACTTCTCCTGCACGCACCGTCTGGTTTTCCTCAACCAGCTGCTTGGACAGGTGTCCGTAGATTGTTTCAAGTCCGTTGGGATGGCGAATGACGATGTATTTGCCGTAGCCACGGCCTTCGTACCTTACGATACGTACCTTTCCGGCGAATGCGGAGCGGATGGTATCGCCTATATATACCTTGATGTCAAGGCCTTTATGCTGCCTTCCCCAGCGTGAACCGAAGTTACTCGTGATGACGCGGCTGGTGGTCGGCATGCAAAAGTGCCGTAAATTAATTCGAAAGGAGTCCGGAAGTTCAGTGGTGCGGTGTGCGTATTTGTTGTCCCAATCATCGTAGAGCTCGGCTGCCGGGGATTGAAGATTCTCTTTGTCTATAAGGTTTTTCAGGGCTACTGTGTCCACAGCTTTCATTCGTCGGTCAACTGGTGCTTGCCTGGCCAATAGGTCTTGGCCTACGGCAGGTTGCGCAGCTGGAACAAAAAGTCCGATAATTGCTAAGAGTTTAATAGTTTTCTTCAAATTCATAATTGCAAGATAGGTTTACGTCTTCAATGAAATAAGGTTATTTATTTCATTCTCGTGAATTCTTGAACGGTACAAATATTCGGAGAATTATTAAAAGACTTCGCAAAGATAACGAAAAGATGACGATTTTGTTACGAAGTTAACAGTTTTTATTTAGGATTTAACATACTTGTAATTGTTGCAATATAGTGAAGATGCAGCATAAACAGAAGCATGCGGGAGGTTTTGTCCGTTAGCTGATGGCGGCCCAATTTATGTTGGTTTTTCTTAATTCTTTTAACCTATCCCACAGCATTTGGTATTCCTGCTTTTCGCAAGTAGGGTCGTCGTCGATGATTTTCTGCGCCTCGTCGCGCGCCATCTGCACGATTTGACCGTCGCGGGCAATGTCGGCAATCTTGAGGTCGAAGGCCATTCCACTTTGCTGCGTGCCCTCCAGGTCGCCCGGTCCGCGGAGTTTGAGGTCGGCCTCCGCAATCTGGAAACCGTCGTTGGTATCGCACATAATCTCAATTCTCTTGCGCGTATCTTCGGCCAGTTTGTAGTGTGTTACGAGTATGCAGTAGCTCTGGTCGGCCCCTCGGCCCACGCGACCGCGCAGCTGGTGCAGCTGCGAAAGGCCGAAGCGCTGGGCGTCGAGTATCACCATGACCGAGGCGTTGGGCACGTTCACGCCCACTTCTATCACCGTTGTGGCCACCAGTATCTGCGTTTCGCCGCTCACGAAGCGCCGCATCTCCTCCTCCTTATCTTTGGGTTTCATCTGTCCGTGCACCTTGCTGAGCCTGAATTCGGGGAACACCTGGCGCAGTGACTCAAAGCCTTCTTCGAGATTCTTGAGGTCGTTTTTCTCGCTCTCCTTGATGAGCGGGAAGACGATGTACACCTGCCGCCCCTCGTGTATCTGCTGGCGGATGCCGCGATAGAGGCTCGTCATCTGGCTGTCGTACTTGTGAATGGTCTGTATGGGCTTGCGTCCGGGCGGGAGTTCGTCTATCACACTCACGTCCAAGTCGCCGTAGATGGTCATTGCCAGCGTACGTGGAATGGGTGTGGCCGTCATGACCAAGATGTGCGGAGGGTTCTCGCTCTTGGCCCACAGGCGTGCTCGCTGCTCCACGCCGAAGCGGTGCTGCTCGTCTACTACGGCCAATCCGAGGCGCCAGAACTGCACCGTATCTTCGATAACGGCATGCGTTCCCACGAGTATCTGTACGCTGCCGTCGGCCAGCCCCTGCAGAACATCCTTGCGCCTTTTGCCCTTCACGATGCCCGTAAGCAGCTCCACGCGTATGTCCATGCCACGCAGGAAGGCCTTGATGGTGTGCAGATGCTGCTCTGCCAGTATCTCCGTAGGCGCCATGATGCAGGTCTGGAAGCCGTTGTCGATGGCGATGAGCATCGACATGAGGGCCACCAGCGTCTTACCCGAGCCCACGTCGCCCTGCAGCAGGCGGTTCATCTGGCGGCCGGAACGCATGTCCTGTCTGATTTCGTGCATCACCCGCTTCTGTGCACCGGTGAGTTCAAAGGGCAGGTTGTTGTGGTAGAAGCTGTTGAACAGGCTGCCCACGCGCCCGAAGATATAGCCCCGGTACTTGCGGCGGTGGTCGCTTGCGTAGCGCAGAATGTTGAGTTGAACGTAGAAGAGCTCCTCGAACTTGAGCCTGAGCCGGGCCCGCTGCATCTCGTCGGCACTCTTGGGATAGTGCACTTTGCGGAAAGCATCGTCGCGCGAGATGAGGTGCAGCGGCCCCGTTATGAACGGCGGGAGCGTCTCGGGCAGCGGAGCAGTGAGCTTGTCTATCAGCGTTTTCTCTATTTTCTCAATGGCCCGGCTCTGCATGCCGGCCTTCTTCATGCGCTCGGTGGTAATATAATAAGGTTGCATACCCATGTCCGAGAGCTGCAGCGAGGCAGCATCGTCGATGTCGGGATGGGCAAACTGGAAGCGCCCGCCATAGATCGCAGGCTTTCCGAAGACAATGTATTCCCTCTCTACCTTATAACTCTTGTACACGTACTGCGTGCCGTGGAACCACACCAGGTCACAAACACCGTGGCCGTCGGTAAAGTGTGCCACCACTCGTTTTCTCCTTCCGCCCATCGAGAACTCCTCAAAACTGAGGATGCGGCCCTTGATTTGCACGAATGGCATGTCCTGCGAGAGCTCGTCGATGGTGTATATACGGCTGCGGTCAACGTACTTGTAGGGGTAATACTCAAGCAAGTCGGCCCACGTCCGGATACCAAGTTCCTTGCTCAATATCTCCTTTCGCCTGGGTCCTACGCCCGGCAGATACTTGATGTCCTGGTCTAAAAGGTTCAGCATGACAGCAGTGCTTCGGCTATTTTGAGGTCCATGGGGGTGGTAATCTTGATGTTCTCGCGGTTGCCCTCGACCATGGAGACGCTGCATCCGAGGCGTTCAACCACCGAGGCATCGTCGGTAAAGGCTTCATCGTAGGGCTGGCTGAAGGCCTGCCTCAGCAGGTCGATGTCGAAAACCTGCGGCGTCTGCACCACCCGATAGTCGCTCCGGAGCACGTTCCGGCCGCCTCCGTGGTCGCCAACGTAGCGCAGCGTGTCCGTTACCGGCACCACGGGAATGGCCGCATAGTCCTCTCGTGCCCTGTCGAAGCAGCGCCCGATGACCTCAGTAGATACGAAGGGGCGCACGCCATCGTGTATACCAGCCACGCCGTGCTCGCCCTCCGGGATGGCTGCCAGCCCGTTACGCGACGAGTGGAAACGCGTTGCGCCGCCCTCAACCACCGTGTGCCCGATGCCGAAACGGTACTCCCGGCACAGCTGCTGCCAGTAGTCGTGCTGCTCGCGGGGCAGCACGAGGATGATGCGCAGGGCCGCGTCGTAGGCGTGGAAGCGCTCGATGGTGCGCATGAGTACCGGCTTTCCGCCTATGGGCAGAAACTGTTTGGGCACGTCGGAGCCCATGCGGAGCCCCTTGCCGCCGGCCACTATGATGATGTAGTCCATGCTCCGGGGGCGTTGTTAGCGGTTCTCCATCAGGTGGGCGTACTGCATCTTCGCCTGCAACTCGGCCACGGCGTCGTCTCCGATGAAGTAAGAAAGAATCCTGTAGGCGTAGGGGAAGCTGGCTGCAGGGCCCTCGCCGGTAATGATGTTGCCGTCTTCGGTCACCAGTTCGGCCGTGTATTCAGCCCCCGTTAGGTACTTCTCGAAGCCCGGCGAGCAGGTTGCACGCTTGCCTTTCAGTATTCCGAGGCTGCCCAACACCATCGGTGCGGCGCAGATGGCGCCCACGCGGCGGCCGTTCTCGTACTGTGCGAGCAGGGCGTTCCTCACCCCCTCGTGGGCGTTCAGGTTGGTGGCGCCGGGCAGTCCGCCCGGTATCATCAGCAGGTCGGCATCACTGTAGTCGCCTGCTTCCTCGAACTTGAGGTCGGCCTTGATGGTTACGCCGTGCGAACTCTCCACCAGTTCCGAGCCCGTTACGCTCACTGTCTTTATCTCAACGCCCCCTCTGCGGAGGATGTCTACCGGTGCCAGCGCCTCAACTTCTTCGAAACCGTTGGCCAGGAATTCATATACTTTTGCCATGTAGTTAGTGTATAGTTAATGGCAAAGATAGCTTTTTTTATTGAAACTGCCAAATGCAGGAGCAGAAAACCAAGACCTCCCCCGGACCCTCCGAAGAAGGGGAGGGCGTGGCCGGACATATTTGGGGCACGTGAAGGGTGGAGCAGGGGCGCGTGAAGTGTGGAGCAGGGGCGCTGAAGATATGGAGCAGGAACTTTTGACAGGTGTCGCACGGTCGTTCGACACCTGTCACACGATTATGCGACACCTGTCAAAAGTTCCTGCTTACGTGCTTCAAGAACCCGGAAAGGGGTTTTCTTTTACCCGTTCCGGGTGCCGGGGAGGCGTTGATGGCGGCCTTCCGGATGGGTGCTGGCGGACGGTGCGGAGGCGTATTCGTAAGAGAACGGAGGCATATTCGTACGAAAAAGGTGAAATTCTCGGCTCGATTGGTTCCAAATCCGATATTTTTGTGTAAGTTTGCAAGTAAAAATAAGGGCCTGCAAATCGTGGAGGCAGCGCCCCGACTCAACGAAGCAATATCACAACATGACGTCACGCAACATGAAGTTTGCCCTCTTCGGCAATGAGTTCCAGCCCAAGAAGTCGGGCTCGGTACAGGCCGTTATCAGCTGCCTGCAACGACATGAGGCCGAAATATTCATCGACCGGCCTTACTATGACTTCCTGGTCAGGCAGCATGTGGTCAGTTTCGAGCCTGCCGGAGTGATAGACGACGGCCGCTTCAGCGTAGACTTTGTGCTCTCGCTGGGCGGCGACGGCACCTTTCTGCGGGCGGCCAGCCGCGTTGGCAGCAAGCTCACGCCCATCGTGGGCGTCAATGCGGGGCGCCTGGGGTTCCTGGCCGACGTGCTTCCGAGCGAGATAGAGCAGGCCGTAAACGAGCTGTACCGCGGCGAATACGACGTCGAGGACCATGCCGTCATTGAGATTACGGCCTCCGGCGAGCCTATACCGGGCAGCCCGTTTGCACTGAACGACATCGCCGTACTGAAGCGCGACGACGCCTCGATGATAAGTATCCGCACCTGCATCAACGGCGAATACCTCGTTACCTACCAGGCCGACGGGCTCATCATCTCCACTCCCACCGGCTCAACGGCCTACAGTCTGTCCAACGGAGGGCCCATCATCGTGCCCGATGCACGCAACCTGTGCATCACGCCCGTGGCTCCACACAGCCTGAACATACGCCCCATCGTCATCAACGACGACAGTGAGATAAGTCTGGAGATAGAAAGCCGCTCGCATAACTACCTCGTTGCCATCGATGGTCGGTCGGAGAAGCTCGACGAGGGCACCCGTCTAACTATCCGCAAGGCGCCCTATGCCATCCGTATTGTGAAGCGGCGCAGCCAGCGTTACTTCTCAACACTGCGCGAGAAGATGATGTGGGGGGCCGATCAGCGGCAGTAGCGGCGCGGCTGCCTGTGACGAACAAACTGCACGGAACAATGAAAATGAACATTCGCGAACTGCTGAGAATACCCGAACAGAAGTACACCGCCCGGGTTATCCTTAAGTGGCTGTGGCGCGCCTGGCGCGGTAACAGGCTGCAGGCCGTGCTCAATGCCGTCATTGGTCTGCTCTCGGTGTGCGTTAGCCTGAGCCAGGTGTGGGCGGTGCAGCATGCCATCGACGTGGCTGCGGGCGTGGTCCGGGGCTCCATCTACCAGGCAGTGGCGCTCATGGGAGCCCTTATACTGTGCGATTTCGCCCTCAACATCTCGACTGTTTGGGTGCGTAACATCCTCGGCATCAAAGCTCAGAACCGCATGCAGCAGCACATGCTCGACCGTATTCTGCGTTCCGAGTGGCACGGAAGGGAAGCTCTACACTCGGGCGACGTGCTCAACAGGCTCGAGTTCGACGTCAATACGGTGGTCAACTTCCTTACCGAAACCATCCCGAGTACGCTCAGCGTGCTGGCCATGTTTCTCGGTGCGTTCTTCTATCTCTTCTCCATGGACCGCATGCTGGCCTTCATCACGGTGCTTATCATTCCGGTTTTCGTGGCCGTGAGCAAGATTTACGTGGGTCAGATGCGCCGACTTACGCGCGATGTGCGCAACTCCGACTCCAGAGTTCAGAGTGTTTTGCAGGAAACGATACAAAACCGCATGCTCATCAAGACCCTGGAGAGCGACGCTGCCATGGTGGACCGGCTGGAGAATACGCAGAGTGTACTGCGCCACAACGTGGTCAGGCGCACGGTGTTCAGCGTCTTTTCAAACCTCATACTCAACTTCGGCTTCGCCCTGGGTTACCTCGTTGCCTTCCTGTGGGCAGCCGTTCGAATGGCCGAACACACGCTTTCCTTTGGCGGCATGACGGCCTTTCTGCAGCTTGTGAACCGCATCCAGGGCCCTGCGCGCAACCTTACCAAGCTGGTGCCGGCCTTCGTGAGCGTGTTTACTGCAGCCGAACGGCTGATGGAACTCGAAGAGAATCCACTCGAAGAGCAGGGCTCTCCCATTGAGATTGACGGCCCCTGCGGCGTCCGCCTGCAGCAGGTAACCTACGCGTACGATGACATCGACGGCGCTGTTATCAAGAACCTGGACTTCGACTTCTATCCCGGTTCCTGCACGGCCATACTCGGCGAGACCGGTGCCGGCAAGACCACGCTCGTGCGCATGATACTGGCACTCGTGCATCCGCAGCAGGGCAGCATCTGCATTTACAACAACCGCAAGGCCGTGGAGCTCTCTCCACGCACGCGTTGCAACTTCGTTTACGTGCCCCAGGGCAACACCCTGATGAGCGGAACCATACGAGACAACCTGCGGCTGGGCCGTCTCAGCGCCACCGATGAGGACATGCAGGAGGCGTTGCACAAGGCTTGTGCCGACTTTGTGATGGACTTACCGGCCGGTCTCGATACCCTTTGCAGCGAGTCGGGCGGCGGACTAAGCGAGGGGCAGGCCCAACGCATAGCCATTGCACGCGCCCTGCTGCGCGACCGCAGCATCATGCTTTTCGACGAGGCAACCAGCGCCTTGGACCCTGAAACGGAGGAGCAGCTGCTGCGCAACGTGCTCTCGGCACACGACAAGACCATTATCTTCATCACCCACCGCCCCGCCGTGGTTGATTACTGCGACCAGACACTGAAAATAGAAAAGATATAAACCAAAACAGAAACAATGATGAAAAGATGCTTTTTAGCTGCAGCACTGCTGCTGACAACTGCCATCGGAGCCCTGGCACAGCAGGAAGATGCCGACGCCAAGTACGCCACCGACCTGTTGAAGCCCGGCACCGAGGCGCCCGAATTTGTGGTCGACCTCTCCAAACCCAAGCGTAACATCCCCCTGAGCAGCTTCCGCGGCCGCTACGTTGTGCTCGATTTCTGGGCCTCCTGGTGCCCTGATTGCCGCAAGGACATTGCCGCCATGAAGCAGCTGCGCGACAAGTATGCCCCCCGCGGCGTGCAGTTCATCGGCATCTCCTTCGACACCGACCGCGATGCTTGGCTCAAGTGCATCCGCCAAAACGAAATGAGATGGCTGCAATACAGCGAACTCAAGAAGTGGAAAAAGGAAACCAAGATAGACCGCGACTACCATGTAAACTGGATTCCAACCATGTATCTCGTGGCCCCCGACGGCAAGATAGACCTCGGTACGGTAATGATAGAGAAGCTGGCCGCGCGCCTGGCCGAGGTTGCCGATACGCTGCCGCTGGCCGATGTGGCCGAGAGACCGCAGTATGCAGGCGGCACCGAGGCGCTGATGAGCTTCCTTTCGCAGAACCTCCGCTATCCGGAAGCGGCGCGTAAACTGGGTGCCGAGGGTCGTGTAGTGATGTCGTTCGTGGTCGAGAAGGATGGTTCCATCAGCAGCATCACCGCTCCCGACTGCACCATTACGGGCTACGACCACGCCAAGTTCGACAAGTTAACCTTGTCGGAGCAGCAGGAACTCAAGCGCCAGTGCCTGCTCCAGATGGCCCGTGAGGGTGCCCGCGTGGTGAAGGCCATGCCCAAGTGGAAGCCCGGTACGCAGAAGGGAGAGCCGGTGAGGGCCCAATATCGTCTGCCGCTCACCTTCCGCATGTAGTGAAAACGGCCGCTGCTGCAACTTTTCTTGCCCCAACAACGTCTATAGCTTATGATGATACACTTACAAGATGTAAACAAGACATACTCCGGTGCGCAGCCTCTGCACGTGCTCAAGGGCATCAGCCTCGACATTGAGGAGGGCGAGTTCGTGTCCATCATGGGCGCATCGGGCTCGGGTAAGTCCACCTTATTAAATATATTAGGCATTCTCGACAACTACGACAGCGGCACTTACGAACTGGCCGGCACGCTCATACGCGACCTCTCCGAGCGCCGCGCGGCCGAATACCGCAACCGCATGATAGGCTTCATCTTCCAGAGTTTCAACCTCATAGGCTTCAAGACGGCCGTGGAGAACGTAGAGTTGCCGCTCTTCTATCAGGGCGTGAACCGCCGTACACGCCACAAGCTGGCCATGGAGTACTTAGAACGGCTGGGCCTGAAGCAGTGGGCCGAGCACTATCCTAACGAGATGAGCGGCGGCCAGAAGCAGCGAGTGGCCATAGCGCGGGCGCTGATTACGCAGCCCAAGATTATCCTGGCCGACGAGCCAACGGGTGCTCTGGACTCCAAGACAAGCGTAGAGGTGATGGAACTCCTCAAGCAGCTGAACGCCGAGGAACGCAAAACAATAGTCGTGGTGACCCACGAGAGCGGCGTTGCCAACGAGACCAACAAGATAGTACACATCAAGGACGGCCTCATAGGCACCATCGAGGAGAACCTCGACCACCACTCCAGCCCCTTCGGCATCAACGGAGTGATGAAGTAGAACCTTTGCTGCCTGGGTGCCATCCGGGGCTGGCGGGGGCCGCTCTCGCTGCATTTGCCCAGGCGGGTGGCGGCGGGCAGTAAAGCCGGAACGGCCGGCGGGGCTCGTTGAAAGCATCGTTCAAGCCCCTTGAACCTATCCTTCAAGCCCCCTGAACATGCCCTTTAAGCCCCTTGAACGTGTCCTTTTGGAATGCGAAATGTAACCATCTGTAAATCAATAACTTACAATCTGTATTACCAAAGCGCCCAAGCGGCGTGGCAGTAACAGCGAAAACAAGAACCTGAAATGCGGGATATCATCAGCGAAATATGGTCAACGGCCCGGCGCAACAAGCTCCGCACCGCGCTCACGGGCTTCGCCGTGGCGTGGGGCATCTTCATGCTTATCTTCCTGCTGGGTGCCGGCAACGGGCTCATCAACGCCACGGAGCAGAACACGGGCAGGTATCTCAGCAACTCGATGGTTGTCTTCGGCGGCCAGACTTCAAAGGCCCACGAGGGCATGAAGGAAGGACGAGCGGTTGAACTCAACGACCGCGACATGGAACTTACGGGCAAGGTGTACGGCAAGAACATAGACAACGTGGGCGCGGAGCTCGACAATGGCAATACAAACATCAGCTACGGAGGCAACTACACCAATGCCAACATCAGCGGAGTGTACCCAAACGACATCGTTATCAACAAGCGCGACATGCTCTACGGGCGGTTCATCAACGACGTGGATCTACGCGACCGCCGCAAAGTAGTTGTGCTGAGCGAGGACATGAGCAAGGAACTGGCGCCCGGACATGTGGCCGAACTCGTGGGCCGACATGTCAAGGTGGGCGACCTCTCGTTCATGGTGGTGGGCGTGTACAAGAGCGACAAGAGCCGGATGGGCACCGACGCGTTCATCTCCTTCACTACCTTCCGGACGATATACAACCGCGGCGACAAGGCCGGCAACATCATCTTCTCCTTCCACGGGCTCAACTCGCAGGCCGAGAACGAGGCCTTCGAGCAGCAGTACCGCGCCACGCTGAACGGCAACCACCGTGCAGCAAAGGACGACGAGGAGGCCGTCTGGATTTGGAACCGCTTCACTCAGAACCTGCAAATGAACACAGGTATGGGCATCATCCGCACGGCACTGTGGGTGATAGGCCTCTTCACGCTGCTTAGCGGCATCGTGGGCGTGAGCAACATCATGCTCATAACCGTCAGGGAGCGCACCCACGAGTTCGGTATCCGCAAGGCCATAGGGGCTACACCGTGGTCTATCCTGCGGCTCATCATCGTGGAGAGCATCATCATTACCACCTTCTTCGGCTACGTGGGCATGGTGTTGGGCATCGCGGCCAACCAGTACATGGACGCTACCATCGGCCACATGCAGGTGGACTCGGGCCTCTTTACGGCCACGATGTTCGTGAACCCCACCGTTGGTCTTGACGTCTGTATCGAAGCAACGTTAGTAATGGTGGTGGCGGGAACCCTCGCCGGCCTCATTCCTGCACGCAAGGCATCGCGCATCAGGCCCATAGAAGCGTTGCGGATGGAGTAAAACCTCTTCCCCCGCCCTCCCCGAAGGGGAGGGAGCTATACTGCAAACATATCGTGGATAGGGCTCGGTCATCAGCTAACAGCTCATCACCCACCACCTAACACCCAATAAACATCCCGTATAACACCCAACACCCATCACCTAACACCCAAAATCCCACCACCCAACACCCAAAGTATGAAAATCGACATAGATACCTACAAGGAGATACTCGACACGCTGACGCGCAACAAGAGCAGGTCGTTCTTAACCGGGTTCGGCGTGTTCTGGGGCGTTTTCATGCTCGTGGCACTCATCGGAGGAGGCAAGGGACTGAAGGAAAAGTTGTCCAACAACTTCGAAGGATTTGCCACCAACTCGGCCATGGTGTTTGCACAAACAACCACGAAGCCCTACGCCGGCTACCGTAAAGGGCGCCAGTGGGACATGGTGTACAAGGATGTGGACCGCCTGAAGGCGCAGGTTCCCGAGCTTGATGTGGTCTCCCCAATGCTCAGCAAGTGGGGAGGCAACGTGGTGTTCGGCGACAAGAAGAGCTCCTGCAGCGTCAAGGGACTGCTGCCGGACTATGCCCGCGTGGAGACACCGCAGCTCTATTACGGCCGTTACCTGAACGACATGGACATGAAACAGCGCCGAAAAGTGTGCGTGCTGGGCAAGAAGGTGTACAAAACTCTGTTCCCCGGAGGCGGCGACCCGTGCGGAGAACTGGTGCGCATAGACTCCATCTACTACCATGTAGTGGGCGTTGACTACAGCAGCGGCAACATGTCAATCAACGGAAATGCCGAAGAGAGCGTCGTTATTCCCATCACCCTGATGCAGCAGGCGTACAACATGGGCGACCAGGTGCACCTCATCTGCGCCACCGCCAAGCCCGGTGTAACCATGAGCCAGATAAGTCAGCACATGCGGGAGGTGGTGGCCCGCGCCCATGCCGTTGACCCCACGGACGAGAAAGCCATAACCATCTTCAACACGGAGGTGATGTTCGGCATGGTCGACAGCCTCTTCTCGGGCGTCAACTTCCTCATTTGGCTGGTGGGAATAGGTACCTTATTGGCCGGTGCCATCGGCGTTTCAAACATCATGATGGTAACGGTACGCGAGCGAACGACCGAAATCGGCATCCGCCGGGCTATCGGTGCCACGCCCCGGATGATACTTTCGCAGATTATCTCCGAGAGCATCATCCTTACTGCCGTGGCCGGTATGAGCGGCATTCTCTTTGCAGTCTTCGTCCTGCAGATGCTCCAGGTGGGCAATACTACGGACGGAATAGTGAGCGCCCACTTCCAAGTGGGCTTCTGGACGGCCGCGGGCGCGGTGGTACTGTTGAGTGTGCTGGGCGTATTGGCAGGCCTTGCACCGGCGGCGCGCGCCATGAGCATCAAGCCCGTTGACGCCATGCGCGACGAGTGAAGCTGAAAACAAAGCATCAAAAAGTAAAACGATAATAACTCTGGTTAGATTTTATGAAAGGTAAATTGAAGTTTGTTGTGGCAGCCCTTGTACTGCTTGTGTTCATCGGAACCTTTGTGTTTCTCTGGTTCCAGTCGCGCCCGCAGGCCGTGGCTTACGACGAGTTCGTTCCCAAGTACGAAGACTTGAAGCGCACGTCGGTGGTGACAGGCAAGATAGAACCGCGCAACGAGGTGAACGTGAAGCCGCAGATTTCGGGCATCATCACCGAGATTATGAAAGAAGCCGGGCAGATGGTGCAGGCCGGCGAGATAATAGCACGCGTGAAGGTGATACCCGACATGGGGCAACTTAGCTCCGCCCAGGCCCGCGTAAGGCTTGCCGGCGTGAACGTGAAGCAGGCCAGGATTGACTATGAACGCCAGAAGACGCTCTACGACAAGGGGCTGATAAGCGGCAACGAGTACGACAAAGTGCGCCAAGCCTACCAGCAGGCGCGGGAAGAAGTGCGTGCTTCGCAGGACAATCTCGAAGTAGTTCGCGACGGTGTTTCGCGCAACAACGCCAACACGAGCTCCACTCTGATACGCTCCACCATTACAGGTCTCATCCTCGACGTACCGGTCAAGGTGGGTAACACGGTCATTCTGTCCAACACTTTTAACGACGGAACCACCATAGCCACCGTAGCAAACATGGGCGACCTCATCTTCCGCGGCAACATTGACGAGACCGAAGTGGGCCAGCTGGTGCTCGGCATGCCCATGAAGATTACCATCGGCGCCATGACCGACACCCACCTGCAGGCCAGCCTGGAGTACATATCGCCCAAGGCCGTGGAGAGCAACGGCGCCAACCAGTTCGAAATAAAGGCTGCCATCAAGGGAGTGAGCGGCAGTCGCATACGGAGTGGCTACAGTGCCAATGCCGAGATAGTGCTGGCTCATGCCGACCACGTGCTCACGGTGCCCGAGAGTGCCATCGAGTTCAGCGGCAGCAACACCTTTGTATATATCGTGAAAGGTGCCGGAGAGGACAAAACCTACGAGCGCCGCAAGGTGGTCACGGGCCTGAGCGACGGCATCAACATTGAAATAAAGAAAGGACTGACGCCGAAAGACAAGGTACGCGGCCCCAAGATAGTTAAGGATACGGGCGACGACAAGCAGTAACCGCCAAGGCGCAAGCAAACAAAAAAGGCAACGGAGAGCGTTTCTCCGTTGCCTTTTTTGTTGGTTTTCTGGCTGATAGGGCTTTTGGTTCGGATGATATCACTTCAACACCTACCACCCAACACCTACCACCCCAAGTTCTATCCACATATCACCCATCACCCAACACCTAACACCCCAAGTTCTATCCACATATCACCCATCACCCAACACCCATCACCCCAAGTTCTATCCATATATCACCCATCACCCAACACCCATCACCCAGAAACTTTCGACACCTGTCGCATGGTTATTTGACACTTGTCACACGGTCGTTCGACACTTGTCAAAAGTTCCTGCCCGGCCCCTTCAGCACCTTTGCCGGTGGCCTGTGCTCCCCAGAGAGGCGTGCTGCGGGCGCCGTCAGCGCACGATGTACTTCTTTCCGCCCACAATGTACACGCCCTTATTAAGGCCACTCACGGCCTCTGTTACCGTTGAGGCGGAGCGGACGAAGCGGCCGTCGAGGGTGTAGACGTCGGCCCGGGAGGGCGCTGCATCGGTGGTGATGCCTCTGATGCCGGTAACAACATCGGTTACATTGTTCACCTTGTAGTTGGCTCCTTCCTGCTCGGAGCTGATTTCAAAGTAGCTGTTCTGCTTCACGTTCTCCACGTTCACGGTCTGCGGTGCACCCGTGCCGATGCTGAACACGAAGTTGACAAAGTCGGTGGAGGCGTTGATATTGAAGCTCTTTACAAACCAGCTCTTGCCTGCCTGGGTCTCTTTGGCGGTTATCTTGTCGCCCGGCCAGCTCGCATTTCGGGGGCTATGGGAGCCGTCGCCGCCCCAGGTCCAGTAGTTGATGCCGCCCGATGCCGCTGCCCAAGCTGTGCCCGCGCTCTCTGCATTCACGTAAACCTTGATGGTATAGGGCTTGAAGTCGTTTACTGTATAGGTGCGGGTGATGACGCCCTTCACCGTTCCGGCAACGAGCAGGCCCACCTTCAGCACCGTTGTGCCTACGGGTATGGTTATCTGCTGGCCGTTGGTAGCCTTGGTGCTGGCAGCCGTAGGCTCCGTTCCGTCGAGTGTGTAAACCAGCTGGGTGGTATTGGCCGATATGGCCTTGAGCGTTACCTGCTGCTCGCCGTCGTAGGTGCCGCCGGGCAGGTCGGCCCAGGCAGTCTCGGTAGAGCTCTTGCGAACGAAGTATCTCCAGTGGTAGCCCGATGCTATCTCGGCCCAGGCAGCCGTGAGTTGGTAGCTTCCGGCGCCGGAACCTATGATGGCCACCAAGTCTCCCTTGGTGCCTGTGGTCTGTATTCCTTGGTAACCCGTGCCACTGATGTAGGCAGTGTTGGCGTTGCTCTCATTGGTAATGCCCACCAGCCGGCGCACGTCAATCATCTGCTTGATGTCCTGCTTGCAGTCCGTCCAGTGCTTCAGGAAGATGCAGGGCGTACCCGGCATGGCCAGAATGTAGGCGTTTGCGGCCAGTGTATCTTTGAGTATGGGGTCCTGGGCGGCGTTGCTGCGGCGCTCGGTGTCGTGGTTCTCCACAAAGGTTACGGCGTAGCGGCGGTACTGTTCGGTCTTTGCCAGCCCGCTGCCGGTGTTCAGGTTGCTCCATATACCGTTGTTCACGGCATCGCGCACGGTGTAACGGAGGGGGAAGTCGAAGGCTGCGCTGGTGATGGTTCCGTTAACCTTGGTGCCCTCAATCCAGTTTTGCACGTTCGTGATGTTGCCGTCCCAGTACTCTCCTACGGAGTAGGTGGGCTTGGAGTCGGTGTTGTAAATGCCGGTAAAGCGGGCAGCATAGCCCTTGACCATGTCGTACCGGAAGCCTGCATAGCCCAAGTCGCCCAGCAGCATCTTGAGGTAGGCCTTCACGTTGGCCTGTACGTTCGGGCTGTTGTGGTCGAGATCGCGCATGCCATCCCATCCTTCGCCCGTATCGGGGTTGCTGCCGACGGTGTAACCTGCACCGGCTGCCTCGTCGTTAGATACGATGTCGGTGGGCAGCAGGTGGTAGGTGGTGCCGTTGTAGGTCTCGGAGGGGAAGTCTGTCCAGCCCGAGAGGGTCTTTCGGTGGTTGATAACAACATCGGCAATGGTGCCTATGCCGTGGCTTTTGAAGGTGCTGATGAGGCTCTGCAACTCGGCCTTGGTGCCAAAGGAGCTGTCGTAATTCTGGAACCAATATAAGTCGTCGTAGCCCATAGAGAGCCCACCACAGTTGCCACTCTGCGGAATCCAGACGAGCGAGAAGTACTGGCTCAGTTCTTCGGCCTGTGCCTCAAGGTTCGTCCACTTGCTGGCGTCGAAGGAATCCCAGTAGAACCCCTGCAGCATTACGCCGTTGTAAGCGGCCGGCCAGCCCTGTGCAAAGAGGCCCAGGGGGAGCAGCAGCAAGGATGTGAGTAAAGCGTATATCTTCTTCATTTGGTGATAGGTTTGATTGATGGTTGCGAATTTACAACTTATTTTCTGTCAACACGATACTTGATTTATGTCAATTAGGTTTTATTAATGTGCAAACGATTGCGCTTGCGGACGCAAAAAACAAAAGGCGACACCCGTTTCCGGATGCCGCCTTCGCGATATATAGCTTGATGAAGCTCTGAGTTCGGTGTGCTGTAAGCCGCCGCCTACGGCACTGGTTTAAGCTCGGCGTAAGGAGCACGGGCAGCAGTGTTCTCCAGATGGAGCACGATGTCGTACTTTCCTGCGCTGACCGGGATGTTGTCGTTGCTGCCCTGAACGAGCTTGGCGAGCGAACTTCCGAGGTTTACATTGTTCCAGCTCTGGTCCGAGCGGAACTTGATGCTGCCGTTGGTCAGGGTAACGCCCTTGGCTGTCCAGGTGCGGCTGGCCGTATCGTAGGTCATAACGGTGCCGCTGTCCCAGCCGCCCGGCTGGCCGTCACCTATGATGTCGATGCTTGTAAACGGCGTGAACTTGTAGGTAAGGTTGGCCACGTCCACCTCTACATTGTAGAAACCGTCGGCCGTGAGCTTGATGTCGCTCGAGTTGCCACTGTTGATAAGTACGCCTTCCTGCGGGTTACCACCATCCTGTCCGAGGTTCCATTCTCCGTTCCAGTCACTGAGGTTGGAGCGGAATTTGACGCCCGACTGCAGGTAGAGGGCTGCATAATACTTGCCGTCGAAGTTGGGTCCGTAGAGTGAGAGACCGTCACCCCAGCCGGTGTTGTTACCCGTTTCGTAGATGAACTCGGCAAAGTTGAGCCCTTCATAGCTCCAGGTCTGCTCCAGCATGTTAAAGGTAACGCGGTACTTCACGGCACCCGGCACGGCTGTAATCTTGAAGTTCTTGCCAACATTGTTGTAGTTGAACTTGCCTTCGTCGCCTGCAGCCAGGCAACTGTTCCAGTCGTCCGTGCCAATCTTTGACTCCGGCGTGAGCTTGAACTCGATGTCGCTGCCGCCGGCAGGTGCATCGAACACAGCCACAAAGATGGGGTCGGCATAAACATCGCCGCCGCCGTTGGCGAACTTGATGGTCTTGTTGCCGTTGTCCCAGCCCGTGAGGGAGCCGGTGAGGTAGTAGGCCTGCTCGATGACGGGCGCCTTGGGCGTTACGTTAACCTGCAGGGTGCCGGCATCTATGAGGGCTGCCTCGCCGTTCTTTACGGCACTCACGTAAACGTGGGCATTGAGTACGCGGTTGGTGGGGCGCACTCCGTAGGCTGCGGCAATGAGTTCCTGCAACTCGGCAGCATTGGTAAGACCGGCCAGCGTGGTGTTGAGCGTGGTCGTGGTGGCGTTGTCAACGCCCTCGGGGGTCAGCTCTATGCGTGCATTTGCCAGCTCGTAGCCCTCCGGCAGGGCGGCAGTGCTCAGCGTGAATGTCTTTACACTGTCGGCATCCTGATTGAGGTCAATGGCATCGGCAGCCTCAGCAGTAAAGCCGGGCAGCGTAACGGCGTCTTCCGGTGCGTAGCTCTGCGGGTCGGCCCAGTCGGTATAATCGTCACTGCAGGAGCCCATAAAGAGCCCTGCCAGTGCGAGTGATAGATACAATGATATCTTTTTCATATCTCTGTTGTTTTAATTGTTTACTTGATTTCGCCTGTTTCCTTCTGGAAGTTGAGGTACAGCTTCTGTCCTGCATCACCGGAGACGCGGGTCTGGTCTTCGCCGGTACCACGGTAAACTATCTTCTTGTCGAACACCATGAACTCGCTCTGCCACCAGTCGAAGCCGAGGTTTACGTAGGCGCGTATGCCGTCGGTGGTGCCTTGGGGAACCGTATGGGCGAATGCCGGAGAAACAAACTCGCCGTCGGCAGTTGCGGGTACGGTGAAGAGAGCTGCCTGTTCGCCTACAGTCCAGGCACCTTCTGCGGTTGCGGGACCCATGAGGTACACGTTGGGTTGCTCGAAGCGAACGTCGTAGAGCAGGTCGCGGCCGCTCACGGTGCAGGTAACCACCATGAGATACCAGCCCGGTTTGTTGGATGCGATGTTGCCGCCGCCGTCGATGATCTGGTCGGCCAGTTCGCCGTTCTTCGTGATGCCGGCAAAGCCAACCTCGTTACCATCCCAGGCCTTGGCTGTATTGAACTTGATGCCTTGGCTGCCAATCCAGACAAGATGCCAGTAAACACCGGGGTGACTGTGTACGGGCGCCATCTCTACGGCATTGTCCCACTTGAAGTTATCGAACTGTTCGCCCGTAATGTAGAGGTGCTCCGGAGCCGTTACAGGCGGCAGTGAGAAGAGCAGGTGCACCTGGTTGAGGGTCACGGTGTTCGAGAGTATCTCCGTGTTGGCTACCGGATCGCCGTTTGCTGTGAGCAAGTTGGCCTTTACGCGGATGTAGACGGGAATGTCCATCGGGAAGTCCTTGGTTTCTTCCTTGCCTTGTTGTACTTCAAGATCGGTAAGAGTGCTGGCCAGTTCGTCGGCAGGCACAGCCATCTTGGCAGTGGTAAAGGTGGTGCCGAGGTCGGCAGCATCGGACATGTCCTGCTTGGTTGCCACCTGCACAGTGTACTGCGTGGTGGCAGGGAAGCCGTAGTCGGGCTGCGAGCAGGTTAGCTCCACGGTAGCTGAGTTGGCCAAATCGTAAACGCCGTTGGCTGCCAGAGCTGGCGTGTTGAGCACAAACCGGGTTGGCGTTTGCAGCGTTGGGTTCGAGTCGTTGTCGTCGGAGCAGGCGGTGAAGAGGCACACGCCGCAAGCGAACAACAGGGTTGACTTCAGTATCTTTTTCATTTTCTATTCTTCTTTGGTTTATCTTTGATGGGCCGGAGAACCTTTCAGCCCTCCGGCCGAGCTTGCTTTTAGTAGCCTGTGTTCTGAATGAGGTTGGTATTCATGAGCAGGTCGGTAGTAGGAATGGCAAAGATGTTGCGGTTGGCAGAGAAGTTCTTGCCTTCTGCTACGCCACCTTTCCAGGGCCAGTTGTAGTTGTTGTCGCCGCCGAAGCAGTTGAACCGGATGAGATCCGTACGTCTGCGGCCTTCGAAGTAGAACTCACGGCTCCACTCGTCCATGATGTCGCGCAGCGTGTAGCTGCCTGTGCGGGTAGTGGTGTGGGCACGTGCACGTATCTGGTTGATGTAGGCTGTACCCTCTGCCGTGGTGTTGCCACCGTTCTGTCGGGCCGTAGCTTCGGCGTAAGTGAGGTAAGCCTCGGCTACGCGGAACAAGAAAAAGTCGTTATCAGGATATCTGAGCGCATGAGGAGTGGCGCCTGATGCGTAGAAGTTAACAAACTTCGCAACGGCGAAACCCTTGACAAATTGCCCTACTTCCTCTGCAGTTTCTTGCGAAACGGTACGTTTTTCGTCGTCCTTCTCGCCGCCTTTGCCGTCGAAGATGGCACGGTCGTCGCCGGCTTCCTCGGGCATGTAACGGGCTTCAACGTGCGGAGCGTTGTTGTTGGGGAAGAACTTGTCGATGAGACTCTTGCGTGAGCGGATGCCAGTCCAGTAAGGATTATCAAACAGATTGTCACCCTTTGTGCCCTGCGGGTCAACTACAACGTTAGCATCGAAGCATCCGGCAATGAGATAGTCTGTACCTCCGTAGGCTGCTGTTTTTTGTCCATCGAACATGATAGGGAGCACAGCTTCGACCGAAGCACCGTTCTCTCCGTTGTCTGCCAGGAAGAGTTGCTGGTATGCGGTCCATCCGTTTTTCTTCTCGCCGGTGTAGAGTTTGTAGGGCGAATCGATTACTTTCTTGGCGTAGTCGGCTGCTTTCTGCCACTGGGCAGTACCCGTATAGACCTCTGCATTGAGGTAGAGGCGGGAGAGAAGCATCCATACAGCGGCCTTGTCGGGGCGGCCGTAGCCTTCTTCGGTTGACGTTTTGGGCTTGGCATCGGTCAGGTCAGGCTCTATGGTGAGCAGTTCCTGCTCCAGCCAGTCATACATCTGCTTGCGGGTATAGCGCGGAGCATTCTCGGCCGAAACGGTTTCCGTGAAGCCCACGTTGCCGAAGCAGTCCATCAGGAAGTAGTACTCAAGGGCACGGAGAAAGCGTATCTCGGCATCCATCTGCTTGTTCTGCCCGCCGTAGTCGGCCAGGAAGTTGTTGCAGTAGGTATAGCCTGTGGTGAGTCGATAGTAGAAGCCACGCAGCATGGGGTGGCTGGCACCGTAGGTATTGAAGTTGAACTGCGGGATACCTTCGTCGTTGGTCCAGTTACAGATGGCCTCGTCGGTGGTGAGTTCGTTGGCGTTGAAGAGCTGACGAACGAAGGCCGAGGTGCCGCCATCGAGCCCGTCAATGTCCGTGTCGCCATCAGGGCCACTGTTGCCTGCCAGAGCCAGGTTGGCAAAGCACTTGTTGTAAGCCTGCTCAATGGCCGGAGTCGTAATCAGGTTGGGGTCTATAGGCTCCACATCCAGGTCGCCTACGCAGGAGCTAAGCCCCATGGCAAGCAGTGCGACGGCAGGAACAATGTTCTTGATATATTTGTTCATAATTATAAGTCTTATGGTTAGAAGTTCAAATTTAATCCGAGAATGAACGAGATTGGGCGTGGATAGATGTTGTTATCAATGCCGAATTTGGTTCCGTAAGTATCTGTTGTAATAATCTCAGGGTCAATTCCATCGTAGTTGGTGATGGTGAACACGTTGGATGCCGTTGCGTAAACGCGTCCGTTGAGGCCGCCCCAGCCACCGGTGCGGAAGAGCTGTGCGAAGCTGTAACCCAAGGTAATGTTGTCGCACTTGAGGAAAGAAGCGTTCTGAACCCAGCGGTCCGAGAGGTTCACAGCCTCCTGCCCGAGCTGCCAGTTGTCGGGTAACGAAGCCAGCGGGCGGTTTGTCATGTACTTCTGCGAGGTCCAGATGGCAGTCTTGCCCACCGGAGCATAGCCGGCCATGACATCATTGAACACGTAATTACCCAAGTTGGCACGCAGCGAGAAGCCGAAGTCCCAGTTCTTGTATTCCAGCCTCGAGGAGAGTCCCATTGTGACCGGAGCCATCGGACTCTTGTAGAAATACTTGTCGGCCTCGGTAATGTTGCCGTCTGCATTGCGGTCTACGACCACGCCCTCCAGTGGTTTGCCGCTCTTGTCGTAAACCTGCTGGTAAACGTAGAACGAGTTGGCAGGATGCCCAACGGCGTGAGCTTGGCAGTTGCCGCCCACACCTGCGCTGATTCCACCTGTGGGAATGTAGTAGCCTTCGTTGCTTCCGCCGGTCAGGTCGGTAATCTTGTTGCGGTTGTAAGTAAAGTTGTAGTCCAGCTTCCAGTACCAGTCCTTGGCATTCTTCTGGTCAAGAACGGTCCAGCTGAGGGTTGCCTCCACACCAGTATTTGTGAGTGAGCCGATGTTGGACGTAACTTGATTGCGGAAGTTAGAGCCTGCTGCCACGTAAACTGTGTTGAGTAGGTCGGTCGTTTTGCGGAAGTACCAGTCCAAGCTACCCGTGAGTCGCTGGTCAAAAATTCCCCAGTCGAGACCTACATTATAAGTAGTAGTGGTCTCCCAGGTCAGCTTCTTGTTCACTGCTTTTGGCCGGGCAAGCGTTCCGTCGCCATAAAGCGGATAGTAGTTGTTGGGGCTTGAGCTGAGCTCATATATGGAGAAGTAGTTGTAATCGCCAATGCCTTCCTGCTGGCCGGTCATACCCCAGCCCAAACGGAGCTTGAGGTCGGAGAGCCAGTTGATGTCGCGGAACTTGTTCTCGTCCTTGATGCGCCATGCAAAAGCAACGGAGGGGAAGATGGCCCAGTGGTCTTCAAAGCGCGAGGAACCGTCGTCACGCACGGTTGCAGTGAGGTAGTAGCGGTTCATCATGTTCCAGTTGGCACGTCCGAAGAACGATACCAAGTAGTTTTCCGTAGCGTAGTGGTAAGGGTCCTTTACGCCGTCGCCGTCGTAGTCCTTTCCGTTATCGGTGTTGACCTCGCCCGGATGGTCTGTGTTAGTAGAGGGGTAGTAGGTCAGCGTGCGGTAGTGCTGGTCTCTCCAGAAGTGCTGGTACTCGTATCCTGCCATGATATCGAAGTGGTTCTGGTACTTATCTTTGAAGTCATGGTAGTACTGCGCGTAGGCATTGAAGGTCTGGTTGCGCTTCAGTATCTTGTCGTAGCCGATGGAACCGAAGTAAGGTGCCAGCGGTGATGTGGGCTGTACGTTGGTGTCCTGCTCACCTTTGGCGATGTCGAGGCCGGCTGTTGCGTGCAGTCGCAGATCCTCGAAGCCGTGTATCTTGTAGTCAACCTCCACGTTGCCTATGAAGTCGCGGCTCAGCGCATGGTCGTCTTTCAGGTTCAGAACGGCTACGGGGTTCTTGGTGGCCAGCGTGTTGAAGGTGCTGGGCCAGGTGGGGTCGGCAGCTCCCATGCCCTCACCTTTCCAGGCATAGTAGCCGCCAAAGTTCTTGGCATCACTCGAGGTGGTGTCGTAAATGCTCTGGCTGGGGTCCATGGCAACGGCTGCACCGATGGCTGCACCGTCGGCATAGCGGTTCTTGGCGAGCATTCCCTTGAGGTTGACGTTCACCGTCAGGTGGTTGTCAAGGAACGAGGGGCTCAGATTCACCGACCCAGTATAGCGCTCAAAGCTCGATGTCTTGACGATACCCTGCTCGTTGGTGTAGCCCAGAGACACGCGGTAAGGCAGCACGTTGCCGGCTTTGCCCACGGCTCCCGATACGGTTATGTTGTGGTCATGGCTCCAAGCCTGGCGGTAGATCTCGTCCTGCCAGTCGGTATTGGCAGTTCCCAAGGCCAGTGCCTGGGTGCTGCCTTCGCCGAAGAGGTCGGTAATGAACTTGCGATACTGGTCGCCGTCCATTACGTCTATGGTCTTTTTCTTCATGCTCATGGATACACTTCCGGCGTAAGAAACGGACATGGGCTGGTTGGCACGTCCCTTCTTGGTAGTGATGATGATGACACCATTGGAGCCGCGCGAACCGTAGATGGCCGTGGCTGAGGCGTCCTTGAGTACGTTAAAGGACTCGATGTCCTGCGGGTTAACCATCGAGAGGGGGTTCGAGAGACCCTTTACGCCGTTGTTGTCCATGGCTACACCGTCGATAACGATGAGTGGGTCGTTGCTTGCATTGAGCGACGAGCCGCCACGAATGCGTATGGTAGCGCCGCCGCCCGGCGTACCACCGCCGCTGGTTACGCTTACACCGGCTATCTTACCCTGCATCATGTCCTGTGCGTTGACAACAAGACCCTTGTTCTTGCTGTCGGGCTGGATTTGCGTTACCGAACCCGTGAGGTCCGATTTCTTAACTGCACCGTAGCCGATGACCACCACCTCGTTGAGAGACTGCGCGGCATCGTCCTTGAGTTCGATAACCATATTGGGGCTGGCTGTGCCCTTGTATTCCTGGTAACCGATGTAGGAGACGGTAATGGTAGCGCCTTGTGCGGCCTGAAGGGTGAAGTTGCCGTCGATATCAGATACCGTACCGCCCTGTTGACCCTCAACACGGACAGTGGCACCAATGATAGGTTCGCCGGCAGCATCCTTGACTTGGCCGTTGACAGTTATCTGCTGTGCAAAGGCGCCTACAGAAAGAATGAGCGCGCATACAAGCGCAAGCATCCTTAGAGGCATTGTGAATTTTACCTGCTTCATCATTTTTTGTTTTAAGTTAACTTTATTTGTCATGAATGTTAATTTGCAGTTTAGGCGCGACTACTATGGCCGACGGAACTCACCCTTGCGGGGGCAGTGGCTGTGTAAGTGTTTGCAGGCGTTCTTTCCGGTTGGTAGTGTCGATAGCGTGTTCCCCTTTTCTGTTTGTCGTTTAGGTTGTTAGGGAACTTTCTTTGCTGCAAAATTAGATTTATTAACCTTACATTGTACTTTTTTTAGGTAAAAAGCGTTGTTTTATATGTGCAAACGATTGCGCGTGCAAATGTGTATATATTAAAGAGGTGGGAGCCGGCAGCTCGCCTGCTTTCTGTAAATTTGCCTCCGTAAACCTGTTACTACAATGACCGACAACATACAGATAACGATGAAGGACATAGCCGAGGAGTTCGGCGTATCAGTAGCCACGGTGTCCCGGGCCCTGAGCAACAACCCGCGCATCAGCAAGGAACGGCGCGAGGCCATACAGGCATACGCCAAGGAGCACAACTTCTTTCCGAACGTTATCGGCGAGCAGCTGCGCCACTCGCGTGTAAAACCCATCAAACTCATCGGTGTCATCATTCCCCAACTGCCCCATTACTACTTCTCCACCATCCTGAGCGGCATCGAGGAGGAGGCCTTCTGCCGCGGCTACCAGATGGTGGTGGCACAGAGCAACGAGCAATTTGAGCGCGAAGCCAAGATATGCGAGGCCTTCTATAAGAACAAGGTGTGCGGTGTCATCGTGTCGCAGGCCAAGAACACCGTGGAGTACGACCACTTCCGCAAGCTCATTGACAACGGCATACCCTTGGTTTTTTACGACCGCATCTGCACAGGCGTGAATGCCAGTCTGGTGGTGGTAGACGACTATATGGGTGCCTTTAATGCCGTGACCCATCTCATCGAGACCGGCTGCAAGCGTATAGCCTACTACGGGTCGCCCTTTACACTGTAGATATCGAAGAACCGTTTCAACGGCTACAAGGACGCCCTGCTGCACAACAAACTTGAGATAGACGAGCACATCATGCGCTTTTGCGACAACCGGTCGGACGCCGAGCTCATCACTCCCGAACTGCTGCAGGCCGAAAACCGACCGGATGCTTTCTTCTGCGTAAACGACGACACGGCCATTGGCGTGCTCTACACCGTCAAGCGGTTAGGATTGCGGGTGCCGGAGGACGTGAGCATCTGCGGCTTTACCAACGGCGAGCGGGCCATAGCCTGCGACCCCATGCTCACAACTGTGGAACAACGCGGCAAGCGAGTGGGCGAGGAGGCTGCCAACATACTAATAAATAAGGTGGAAGGCATGAGCTCCATGGAGAAGATAGAGAAGCGCGTGGTGAGGACGAAGCTGATAATTCGAGGCACAACCAGGTAATTCATAATTCACAATTCACAATTCATAATTTGATGCTATGAAGGATTTAAACGACAATATCATAATTGTGAAATCTATGAATTTTGCTGTAAGGGTAGTTAAGTTGGCCAAGTTTCTCAGAGAGAAGCATGAGTACGACTTGGCCAGCCAGGTTCTACGCAGTGGAACCAGTATCGGTGCAAATGCCAGGGAGGCCTTGCGCGGGCAGAGCCGGGCTGATTTTCATGCCAAGATGTCTATCTCCCTGCGTGAAGCTGACGAAACAAACTATTGGTTAGAACTTCTTTTCCGCTCAGAATATATATCAGACAAAGAATATACCAGTTTGAATACCGATTGTGACGAACTATGTAAACTGCTGATGTCTATCGTAAAGTCGACAACAAAAGAAAACAGTCGGAAGCCTTAGCAAATAGCATTTGAAAGCTATTCCGGCACAAGTGGATTGTATGTTAAGGTAATCAGCCTTCGGCATCATTCCGGTACGTAAGTGAAGAAGAAATCATCAAAAACGAAAAACCATATAAATAACAATAAATTGTGAATTGTGAATTATGAATTATGAATTGAAAACCAAGCCTGATTTGACCTTTTGGAAACTCTGGAACCTGAGTTTCGGATTCTTTGGTGTGCAAATCGCGTATGCGCTGCAGAGTGCAAATATCTCACGTATCTTTGCCACTTTGGGCGCCGACCCGCACAACCTGAGCTACTTCTGGATACTACCGCCCCTCATGGGCATCCTTGTGCAGCCCGTAGTGGGCACGCTGAGCGACCGCACCTGGTGCCGCTTCGGCCGCCGCATACCTTATTTATTTATAGGAGCCACGCTGGCCGTGCTCGTCATGTGCCTGCTTCCCAATGCCGGCTCGTTCGGTCTTACCGTCTCGGCAGCCATGATTTTCGGCCTTGTAGCACTCATGTTTCTCGATACCAGCATCAACATGGCCATGCAACCCTTCAAGATGCTGGTGGGTGACATGGTGAACGAACGCCAGAAAGCCAAGGCCTACAGCATCCAGAGCTTCCTGTGCAACGCCGGTTCGGTAATGGGTTTCATCTTTCCCTTCCTCTTCACGTGGATAGGTATTCAGAACGTGGCGCCCAAAGGCACCGTACCCGACAGCGTCATCTGGTCCTTCTACGTGGGCGCCGCCATCCTGATACTCTGCGTTATCTACACTACGGTGAAGGTGAAAGAGTGGAACCCCGCGGAATATGCTTCCTACAACGGCGTCTCGCAGGAAGCTCAGGCAGCCTCGGCAGAGGGCGACAAGGACGGCGGAGGCTGGCTCACGCTGCTCCGCAAGGCACCTTCTACCTTCTGGAAGGTAGGATTGGTGCAGTTCTTCTGCTGGGCCGGCTTCCTTTACATGTGGAACTATAGCACCGGCGCCATAGCCGAAACGGTGTGGAACAACACCGACCCGGCTTCGGCCGACTTCCAGGCAGCCGGCAACTGGGTAGGCATTCTCTTTGCCGTGCAGGCCATTGGCAGCGTGTTGTGGGCCGTTGTGCTGCCGCAGTTCAAGAATACAAAGGTGGCCTATGCCGTGAGTCTCGTCATTGGAGGCATCGGTTTTGCCCTCGTGCCCTTCCTGCACGACAAGTACCTGCAGTTCATTCCCTTCCTGCTCATTGGCTGCGGCTGGGCTGCCATGCTGGCCATGCCGTTCACCTTCGTTACCAATGCCCTGCAGGGTTACGGCCACATGGGCGCCTACTTGGGCCTTTTTAACGGCACCATCTGCATACCACAGATTATAGCGGCCCTTGTCGGCGGCGGCGTGCTTAGCCTCGTAGGCTCTCACCAGAGCAACATGATGATAGTGGCGGGCGTGAGTCTGCTCATTGGTGCCTGCTGCGTGCCGTTCATCAAGGAGCATAAGGGAAGCTGAAACCAGTAGGGGAGGATACCCTGGCGCCCATTCCTTGCTGGATGGCTGCTAATTTTTAAAGACAGAGTAACAGAGTATTTTTTCTGCTGCTACGAGGTTGCTGGCTTGTGAAAAGAAGTAAGCAACGATTTAGGAGCAAATCAAACTGCTATCCTCCCCTTAGAAAGGGGAGGTTAGGAGGGGATGATGAGGCAGCAAGAAAATGACTCTTCGTGGTTTTATCTTACCGCAGTAGCTACTTAAATTCTCACTGAATAAAAGAAAATAAACGGGTAAACACAACCTTAAAAATCATATATTTTTACCCCAAAAGTAATCTATTGAAATATAATAGGTTACAAGTGGCAAAGTAAAAGGTGCCTTTCAAGGGGCTTGGAGATATCCTTCAAGCCCCTTAAAGGTATCGTTCAAGGAGCTTGAAAGGCATCTTCAAGCCAGTCACTGTTATTTAGAGCCAGAGTAATAAAGTATTTTTACTTGTTTAATTGGGTTTTGTTTGGTAGTTTGCTCCTCATTACTTGCTGCGTAAATCATCCCCTCCTAACCTCCCCTTTCTAAGGGGAGGAACCGCTGCTACAAATATCCTGCTGGTCTGCTGCTGATTTTTAAAGACAGAGTAACATAGTATTTTTTCCACTGCTACGGGGTTGCTGGTTTGTGAAAAGAAGTAAGCAGCGATTTAGAAGCAAGTCTAACTGGTAACCTCCCCTTGGAAAGGGGAGGCGGAGGAGGGGATGATTGCGTGGCAGGTTATTATTAAAAAACACAGAAATCATCCTCTCCCAACCCGTTGCATGCACATATCCACCACCCAGCAACCCCGTAGCAGTGGGAAAAATACTATGTTACTCTGTCTTTAAAAATAAGCAGCGAACCGGCAACAACCCGGCAGCAGCGGTGATAAAAATAGGGAAGAGGAAGTTCGGAGAGGCAGGGTTTGCGGCTTATAGTGCAAACGATTGCGCAATGTTTTGCTTTTTTTGTGTAACTGCGGCATATCTAATTCGCGGAATAATGCTAACTTTACCGCAGATTTATTAACCGACAAGAGTCTATGAACTTAAATTTTAATATCGATTATCAGACCGTGTTCGGAGAAGAACTCGTGCTGAATATCGTCGAATTTGATAAACAAGGCAAGGAAAATAAGTTACAGTATCGCATGTCAACCATAGATGGACTGCACTGGACTTACCGCATGATTCTGCCCAATAACCACAAGACAGCAGCACTTACCTACTATTATAGCGTGGAGAAAGCCGGCAGCGAGGAGCGACATGAATGGCTCACGCAGCAGCACAAGCTCGAACTCTCGGCCATAGGCGCCCGTGAATACACGCTCTTTGACCACTGGCGCGACATTCCAGAGGACGCCTATCTGTACAGTTCGGCCTTTACGGAGTGCATTAACCGCCGCCACACGGGCGGTATGCGTGAGTCGCAGTACGCCAAAACCGTGCGACTGCTGGTGCGGGCGCCGCAGTTACGCGCCGGCGAATGGCTCGTGGTGGTGGGCAGCAGCAAGGCTCTGGGAGCCTGGAAGGTGGACAAGTCGGTCAAGATGACGGAGCACTGCCACAACGAGTGGATAGTAGATTTGGACGCATCTGCCTTCGGCGACGGCGTGATAGAATTCAAGTTTGCCGCCTTCAGCAGCAAAGACAGCAAGCTGCCCCTGTGGGAGACGGGTCTCAACCGCACCGTCCAGCTGCCGCTGATGCAGGAGGGTAGCGTGGTTGTTTACGAGCTTTCGCAGGCGTTCTTCGCCATTTTTAACCGCAAGCTGGCCGGCACTCTCGTGCCTGTATTTTCGCTGCGGTCAGGGCAAAGCTTTGGTGTAGGCGACTTCGGCGACCTGAAACGCATGGTTGATTTCGTGGCCTCTACCCATCAAAGGGTGCTCCAGGTGCTGCCCATCAACGACACCACAACCACCCATACGTGGACAGATTCGTACCCGTACAGCTGCATCAGCATCTTCGCCCTGCACCCGCAGTATGCCGACCTCACGCAGTTGCCGGCCCTCAAGGATGCCGGCCGGCGCGAAAAGTTCGAGACTCTGCGCCGCGAACTCAATGCCCTGAAGCAGATAGACTACGAGCGCGTGAACGCTGCCAAGCTGGAGTACCTGCGTGCGGAGTATGAGCAGGAGGGCGCTGCTGTGGTGAAGTCTACGGCCTACAGGCGCTTCTTCCGCGAGGCGGAGCAGTGGCTCGTGCCCTATGCCCAGTACTGCATGCTGAGAGACAAGTACGGTACTGCCGACTTCTCGGCGTGGCCCGACCACCCTGCCTGGAACGAGCAGGACCGCCGGAGCCTTACCGATGCGCAGAGCGATATATATAAAGAGGTGGAATTCTACTACTACGTGCAGTACATCCTGAACTCGCAGATGGAGGCGGTACATGCGTATGCCCGCTCCAAGGGCGTCATCCTGAAGGGCGACATACCCATAGGCGTGAGCCGTTACGGCTGCGATGTGTGGATGGAACCTAAATACTTCAACCTCAACGGGCAGGCCGGAGCGCCGCCCGACGACTTCTCCGTGAACGGCCAGAACTGGGGTTTCCCCACCTACAACTGGGAAGAGATGCTCAAGGACGGCTGCATCTGGTGGGTAAGGCGGTTCCAGAACATGGCCAAGTTCTTCGATGCTTACCGCATAGACCACGTTCTGGGCTTCTTCCGAATATGGGAGATACCCGTTGATGCAGTGCACGGACTGCTCGGACAGTTCTCTCCGGCGCTGGGACTCACGCGTGGCGAGATAGAATCCTACGGTCTGCAGTTCCACGAGGAGCAGTTTGTAAGGCCGTTTATATCCGACTGGATACTGGAGAGAGTGTTCCACGAACATGCCGACGAGGTGCGCCACAAATATCTGAAGCACACCCACGACGACATCTACGAACTGCTGCCGGAGTACGATACGCAGCGTAAAGTGGAGGCAGCGTTCAGGGGCAAGGTGTCCAAGGACGACCTCTGGATACGCGACGGACTGTATGCACTCATCAGCAACGTGCTCTTCGTGCGCGACAGGAAGGATGCCGACAAGTTCCATCCGCGCATTTCGGCCCAGTTCAACTTTACCTACGAGGCACTCTATGACAACGACAAGGCTGCCTTCAACCGCCTCTACGACGACTACTTCTACCGCCGCAACAGTCAGTTCTGGTACAGTGAGGCCATGAAGAAGCTGCCCAAGCTGGTGCAGGCCACACGCATGCTGGTGTGTGCAGAGGACCTGGGAATGGTTCCCGACTGCGTGGCATGGGTGATGAACGAACTGCGCATCCTCAGTCTTGAGATACAGTCGATGCCTAAAGACCCAAAAGTACGTTTCGGACACCTGTCGCGCAACCCCTATAGGTCAGTGTGCACCATCTCTACTCACGACATGCCAACGCTGCGCCAGTGGTGGGACGAGAACGAAGAACGTACCCAGGAATATTACAACTCCATGCTCTATCGCGGCGGTGCGGCCCCCCATCCGCTGCCCGGATGGCTGGCTCGCGACATCGTGTCGAGGCACCTCACCTCGCCGAGCATGCTCTGCGTGCTCAGCATTCAGGACTGGCTGGCCACTGACGAGCAACTTCGGCTGGCCAATCCCGATGCCGAACGCATCAACATACCGGCCAACCCGCATCACTACTGGCGCTATCGCATGCACATCAACATCGAGGATTTGATGGCCAACGAGGATTTCAAAGCCTCTGTCTCGGAACTTATAACCCAATCAGGAAGGAAATAGAATGATACGCAACGCTAAACTATTCATGCTTTTGTGCCTGCTGCCGTTCCTCGGACAGGCACAGACGGTGAAGTCGCCCAATGGCAACGTCACCGTTAAGTTCTCGCTTACGGACAACGGAAGACCAACGTACGAGATGATGTACAAGAACAAAGCCGTGGTAAGACCATCGCACCTGGGCCTTGAACTGGCCAAGGACAAGCACGCCAGCAAAGGTAAAGGCGAGACGGATCTCATGGACGGCTTTACCGTTGCAGGCACCAAGACGGCTGCCTTTGATGAAACATGGAAGCCGGTATGGGGCGAAACGGCCACTATCCGCAACCACTACAACGAGCTGGAGGTAGCACTCAGCCAGCCGGACACGCACCGCAACATCCTTATCCGCTTCCGGGTGTACGACGACGGCATGGGTCTGCGCTACGAATTCCCACAACAACAGGAGCTAAACTACTTCCTCATCAAGGAGGAACACACGCAATTTGCCATGGCAGGCGACCATACCGCGTGGTGGCTTCCTGGCGATTACGACACCCAGGAGCAGGAAACACAGGAGACGAAGCTCACCGAAATCCGCGGTAGGTTTCATGATGCGGTAAACTGGGGCAACTCTTCAGTCTCCGTGTTCTCGCCTACCGGCGTGCAGACTGCCCTGCAGATGAAGACTGCCGACGGCCTCTACATCAACATCCACGAAGCAGCATGCGTGGATTATGCCACCATGCACCTCAACTTAGACGACAAGGACAAAAACAACCTGGTGTTTGAAAGCTGGCTGACGCCCGACGCCACCGGGCTGAAAGGCTGCATGCAGACACCCTGCCACACGCCTTGGCGCACCGTGATGGTGAGCGATGACGCGCGAGACATGCTCTCCAGCAACCTCATTCTGAACCTCAACGAGCCCTGCAAGATAGAAGATACCAGCTGGATTCACCCCACCAAGTACTGCGGAGTGTGGTGGGAGATGATTGTAGGCAAGAGTTCGTGGAGCTATACCGACCAGTTTCCGTCCGTGAAGCTGGGCAGCATCGACTGGAAAAGCGTGAAGCCCAACGGCCGCCACGCTGCAAATACCGAACACGTGAAGCAGTACATTGACTTTGCTGCCAAGAACGGACTGCAGCAGGTGCTCGTAGAAGGCTGGAACGTGGGCTGGGAAGACTGGGCAGATAAATGGAAGTGGGACGTCTTCGACTTCGTTACACCCTACCCGGACTTCGACATCAAGTACCTTAACGACTATGCCCACAGTAAGGGTGTGAAGCTGATGATGCACCATGAAACCTCGTCGAGCGTCATCAACTACGAGCGTCATCTCGAGAATGCGCTCAACCTGATGAACCAATATGGCTACGATGCCGTGAAGGGAGGTTACGTGGGCGACATCATTCCACGTGGAGATCACCACTATTCGCAGTCCATGAACAACCATTACCTGTACGTTGTGCAGCAAGCGGCCAAGCATCACGTCATGGTGAATGCCCACGAGGCCGTTCGTCCTACTGGCCTCTGCCGCACCTGGCCCAACCTGATAGGCAACGAGAGTGCCCGTGGCACGGAGTACGAAGCATTCGGCGGAAGCCGTCCGGACCATACGGTTGTGCTGCCGTTCACCCGCTTACAGGGCGGTCCTATGGACTACACGCCGGGTATTCTGGAAACTCAGCTGGGCACGTGGTCGGACAACAAGAACACCATTCACACCACGCTGGTGGGTCAGTTGGCGCTTTACCTGACCATGTACAGCCCCCTGCAGATGGCTGCCGACCTGCCCGAGAACTACGCCAAGTATGATGACGCCTTCCAGTTCATCCGCGACGTGGCCTGCGACTGGGACGACTCGCGCTATCTGGAGGCTGAACCGGGCGACTACATCACCGTGGCCCGCAAGGCCAAAGGTACCAACGACTGGTTCATAGGCGGCAAGTGTGACGAGCAGGGACACAAGAGCACCATCCGTCTCGACTTCCTCGACAAGGGCCGCAAGTATGATTGCGCCATCTATGCCGATGCCGGCAACGCCTCGTTCGACAAGAATCCGAAGGCCTACACCATCACGCACCGCACGGTGAAGCGTGGCGACGTGCTCCGTCTCACGGAGGCTCCGGGCGGCGGTTTCGCCGTTTCACTGAAGGCGAAGTGAGGCATCAGGCCCCTCGAGGCTCACAATGAAGAATGCTAAAAACTGCCAACCTATGAATTTGAAAACCCTTTTTATGACTGCATTTGCAGCATTCACCATCCATTCTGCCCAGGCTCAGGACACCTTCAACGAGGTTTCCTACAGCCCGGGGCAGACTGTTTTCAGGCTCCATGCACCCTCGTCGGCCCGCAGGGTGGTGGTGCGCATCTATCCGGATGCGCTTTCTGCCAAGCCCGAACGCACGGTACGCATGAAGCGGACAGGCAAAGACGCGTGGCAAACTGTTGTGAAGGCCGACCTCAAAGGACGTTTCTACACCTTTGATGTATCGGGTAATAAGAAGTCGTGGTGCGAAACACCGGGCGTGTTTGCCAAGGCCGTAGGCGTAAACGGCAAACGCGGAGCCATTGTAGACATGGCAGCAACCAACCCGGAGGGATGGGAAAACGACGTCCGCCCGGCCCTGCAGTCACCTGCCGACTTAGTTGTCTACGAGCTGCACCACCGCGATTTCTCCATCGATGCTTCTTCCGGACTCGTGCACAAGGGCAAGTTCCTGGCGCTGACGGAGCCCAAGGCCATTGCTCATTTAAAGGAGTTAGGCATCAATGCGGTGCATATTCTGCCCTCGTACGACTTTGGTTCGGTAGATGAAACCAAGCTCTCGCAACCGCAGTACAACTGGGGATACGACCCGGTGAACTACAACGTGCCCGAAGGTTCGTACAGCACCGACCCCTACAACCCACTGACACGCATCCTTGAGTTCAAACTCATGGTGCAGGCTCTGCACAAGGCAGGCATCAGAGTCATACTCGACGTGGTGTATAACCATACCTACGATATCGCGCACAGCAACTTCCAGCGCACGTATCCCGATTATTTTTACCGCAAGAATGCCGACGGCAGCTACTCCAACGGCTCGGGTTGCGGCAACGAGACGGCCTCCGAGAAGCCGCTGATGCGTACGTTCATGCTCGAAAGCGTGAAGTACTGGGTCAGCGAATACCACATCGACGGCTTCCGCTTCGACCTCATGGGCGTGCACGACATGGAGACCATGAACCTGATACGTGCCGAACTGAACGAGACAGACCCCTCGATATTCGTCTACGGAGAGGGCTGGAGCGCGGGCACCTGTGCCTATCCGGCCGACAAGCTGGCCGTAAAAGCCCACATGCAGCAGCTGCCCGGCATTGCTGCTTTTAGCGATGAACTGCGCGATGCACTGCGTGGACCGTTCTCCGATGATGCGAAGGGCGCCTTCCTGGCCGGCATTCCGGGCGAGGAAGAGAGTATAAAAGCAGGCATAGCGGGCATGATTGCCCACCCTGATGTTGACTATTCAAAGGTTAACTACACCAAAGCACCGTGGGCATTGCAGCCTGTGCAGATGATGAGTTACGTGAGCTGCCACGACGACATGTGCCTTACCGACCGCCTGCGTGCCTCCGTTCCCGGCATAAAGGATGACGAACTCATCCGCCTCGACCTGCTGGCACAAACCGCGGTGTTTACCTCGCAGGGCGTGCCTTTTATGCTCGCGGGCGAGGAAATGCTGCGAAACAAGAAAGGGGTGCACAACAGTTTCGAGTCTCCCGACAGCATCAATCACCTCGATTGGAACAACCTGCAGCGCTACCCGCAGGTGTTCAGCTATTACAAGAACCTCATCCGGCTGCGCCGAAACCACCCGGCATTCCGCTTGGGTGATGCGAACAAGGTTCGTGAAGTGCTTAGTTTTCTGCCTTCGCAGCCGTGTTTAGTCGCCTTTACGCTTAACGGCAAGCTGGCCGGAGACAGCTGGAACGACATCATAGTGGTGCTGAACGGCAACCCGGAACCATGTGAGATTGAGCTTCCTGCAGGCAGTTACTCGGTCGTTTGCTGTGATGGCGTAATCAATGAGAATGGGTTAGGCCGGATGGAAGGCGGCAAAGTGACTGTCGACCCGCAGTCGGCATTGATAATACATAATTAAGATGAAGAAACAACTCCTTTTATTCGCCCTCTTTGCGGGGCTGATGTCTATGAATGTAAATGCAGCTATAAAGGTAGACAAGATTGAACCGGCCGACTGGTATGTGGGCCTCAAGGACGCCAGCCTGCAGTTGCTGGTGTATGGCAAGGATGTGCGAAACGCAGAAGTTACAACAAACTATCCCGGCGTTCGCATTGATTCTGTCGCTCGTTTGGATTCTCCAAACTACTTGCTCGTATATCTCAACCTCTCCGGAGCTAAGAGTGGGGAAATGACTCTTAAGTTCTCACAGAACGGCTCCACGCAAAACGTGAAGTACAAGCTGAAGGAACGCGCGATGGCTGGCGACAAGCGGTACGGCTTCTCCAATGCCGATGCACTCTACCTGCTCATGCCCGACCGCTTTGCCTATGCCCCAACAAAGCAGGTTAACACTAAAGGCATGCAGCCGTATAAGGTAGATCGCACGGCCCCGAGCCTGCGTCACGGCGGCAATCTGGAAGGCATACGGCGCCACCTGGACTATTTTAACCAGTTAGGTGTTACCGCCCTGTGGTTCACACCCATATTGGAGAACGACTCGCCCGACCGCGGCGGCTACAGCACCTACCACGGTTATGCCACGACCAACTACTATCGCGTGGATCCGCGCTTCGGTACCAACGAGGAGTATTGCCGTTTGATAAGCGACGCCCACAAACAAGGATTGAAGGTGGTAATGGACATGATATTCAACCACTGCGGCTTCGAGCACCCTTGGGTCAAGGATATGCCGAGCCGCGACTGGTTCAACACGCCCGAGTGGCTGCAGGAGAAAGGCCCCAACGGGCGCAATCCGGCAACGGGATTTGCCGAAGGCAACGGCGCGGCTAAGTCCAAGTATCTGCAAACCAGCTACAAACTAACGCCCGTACTCGACCCTTACGCCAGCCAGATAGACAAGCGCGAAACCGTTGACGGGTGGTTTGTGCCCACCATGCCCGACCTCAACCAGCGCAATCCGCACGTCATGCGGTACCTCATCCAGAACAGTATATGGTGGATAGAGACGGCCGGCATAGACGGCATACGTATGGATACCTATCCTTATGCGGACTATGACGCGATGGCGCAGTGGATGAAAACCCTCGATACTGAGTACCCCAACTTCAACGTAGTGGGCGAAACATGGGTCACGGAGCCTGCCTACACGGCCCGTTTCCAGAAAGGCAGCCGGCTGGCTAAGCACGACAGCTACCTTAAAACGGTAATGGACTTCAGCTTCTTCGACAAGCTCGACAAGGCCAAACACGAGGAAACCGACGGCTTCTGGAACGGATTGAACCGCATCTACAACAGCCTTTGCTACGATTATCTGTACGAGGATCCCTCTCATGTGCTCGCCTTTATCGAGAACCACGATACCGACCGCTTCCTCGCCGGCGGTCAGGACACGCTCCTCTTGCAGCAGGCATACGCGCTGCTGCTAACCATGAACCGCATTCCGCAGCTGTACTACGGCACCGAGGTGCTCATGAACGGCACCAAGGAGGTAACCGACGGCAACGTGCGAAAGGACTTTCCGGGCGGATTTCCGGGCGACAAGCACGACTGCTTCACTGCAGCGGGGCGCACGGAAGCTGAGAACGCGATGTTCAACTGGGTGAGCAGGCTGCTGCACTGGCGCCAAAACAACAAGCTGATAACCGAAGGCAGCCAGGTACAGTTCATCCCCTACGGCGGCGTTTACGTCATCGCACGCCAGTATGGCGGCAAGACGGCGCTCACGATACTCAACGGCACCTCCTCTGCTACTACCATGAGCGTGGCCCGCTATGCCGAAGTTATTGGCAACCACCGGCAGGCAACGGATGTACTGACAGGTAGCAAGGTGGCCTTGGACAAGGACATCGCCCTCTCCGCGCGCCAGACCTTGATATTGGAATTTTAATGCAGCCTTCGCGCTGCATCTGTTCACAGCTCTCCCCGGTGGAGAGCTGTTTTTGTTTTACGGCGCATGCGGGTTGTAAAAAGCGTGCGTTGCGGGTGTGAAAAATGCGAGTTGCGGGTGTAAAAGTTATGCTTCAGGAACTTTTGACAAGTGTCGCACGGTCGTTCGACAACTGTCAAATGATCTTTCGACAAGTGTCGAAAGTTGAAAAGGAAAGCCTATTCCGCCCCCCAAAAGGGAGGGCGCGGCGTCTGTTAAGGTTCTTTCTCCCTCCCTTTGTGAGGGTTGGGGTAGGCCCTCACTTACCAACCAGTATCACTACGGCGGCGATGATGAGCAGGAAACCGATGAAAATGGGAACGGTGAACGGCTCGCCAAACACGAAGATGCCGATGAGCATGGCCGTAAGAGGCTCGAAGGCGCCGAGAATGGCCACGTGGGTACTGTCAATGAGTTTGAGGGCCATGATGAGCGAAACGTTGCTCACGGTGGTGGGAAGCAGTCCTAAAAGCAGGAGGTTGACGAGGTTTTGCCCGGAACCCACGGGTTGCAGGCCTCCTGTAGTGAAGGCTCCGTAGAGCAACAACATGAGCATGGCCATGAAGAAGACATAGAAGTTCACCTTCAGCGAGGGTATCTTGCTCACCCGCATGCGTGGAAAAGTGACCATGTAGACAGCGTAGGCCAGTCCTGAAAGCAGTTCTAAAACCAGTCCTACGGCAGAAGTAATGCCGCCGCCCCGGCCTACTCCCGACAGTAAGAACACGCCCGAGAAGGCCAGCACAATGGCAACGGCGGTTTGCCAAGTGAGCTTTTGGTGGAAGAAAACAAGCATGAGCAGGGCCGTCCACACAGGGTAGGAGAACAGCAAGGTGGTAGCTATGCCGCTGGGCATGTAGCTGTAGCCCGTGATGAGGCACACGGCAGAGGCCGCGTAGAGCAGGGCCATGAAGCTCAGTCGCAGTGCGTCGCCCCAGCGTATGTGCAGATGATGCCCGTTGAAGAGCAGAATGGCGAGCATGAACAGGCACCCGAAGCCGAAGCGGTAGACCAGGAGCGACGGCAGGTTCATGCCTGCAGCCAGCACGGGTACGCTGAACAGCGGGATAGTACCAAACGAGGCAGCCGAGAGAATGGCCTCGGAATATCCTCTGATTTCGCGCTTCTCCACCTTTATCAGTATAGCAACATAAGCCCGGCGTAGGCCGCAAAGCAAATCATCTTGATGGGGTTAATCTTCATCCACTTGGTTCCAACAAAGGTGGCAACGAAGAGTGCCACGCTAATCCAGAACTGCCAGGGGTTCACCTTGGGCGAACCGAAGTTCTCGGCGTTGCAGAGCAACAGCGTGGCTGCGGCCAACAAACCCACCACGGCGGGGCGAAGACCCATGAAAACGCTCTGCACCGGAGCCGTGTTCATGTACTTGACGAACATCTTGCTGATGAGTATCATCAGGATGAGCGACGGCAGCACGAGGGCAAACGTGGCCACCGCAGAGCCCAGCATGGCCATGGCACCGTTGTAGCCGGCATTGTGCACGGCCGTGTAACCGCAGTAGGTGGCGGAGTTGATGCCAATAGGACCGGGCGTCATCTGGCTGATTGCCACGATATTCGTGAACTCCGCAGACGACAGCCAGTGGTGATGTACCACCGTCTCCGTCTGTATGAGCGACAGCATACCATAGCCCCCGCCGAACCCGAAGAGGCCTATCTGGAAGAAAGTGATGAACAGTGAGAGGTAAATCATGACTCTGTGGGTTTCAGGAATTTGCCGTACAGGAAGCCACAGATGCCTGCAGCGATGATGATATAGATGGGGTTTACGCCCAATCCCCATATCAGCAGGGCGCAGGCAATGGGAATCCAGCAGTTTACCAGCGTGATGTTGGCACTCTTGGCCAGGTTGAATGTGGGCACGGTGATAAGCGCCACCACGGCCGGACGTATGCCCCGGAACATGTCGGCCACCCAGGCAACGTCCATGAACCGGTGGAAGAACATCGCAATACACAGGATGATGAGGAACGAGGGCAGTGCCGTACCGAAGGTGGTGGCTATGGCTCCGGGCGTTCGTCGCATCTTGTAGCCGATGAAAGTGCTGATGTTGACGGCGAAAACTCCCGGACAACTCTGCGCAATAGCTATCAGGTCGAGGAACTCCTCCTTGTCAATCCACTTGCGTTTGTTCACCACTTCCTCTTCTATAATAGGTATCATGGCGTATCCACCGCCAAGGGTAAAGGCGCCAATCTTGAAGAACGTCTTGAACGACTCTGTATAGAACTTATCCATTTTGATGCTTTTCTATCCACTTGCGGGCGTTGACAAAGGCCTCCATCCACGGCGTTATCTCGTCTGCACGTCGCTCGGCGGGGTACCAGGCCTGCTGCCAAGGGAACACGGCACGCTCTATATGCGGCATCATAGCTAAGTGGCGGCCGTCTGCGGAGCAAATTCCGGCCACGTTGTAGTCCGATCCGTTCGGGTTTCCAGGATAGCCGGCGTAGTTGTACTTGGCAATGATATTGTAGCAATCTTCAGGCTCCGGCAGGTAAAAACGTCCCTCTCCGTGGGCTACCCACAGGCCAAGTTTGCTGCCGCTGAGGCTTCCGAACATCACACTATCATTCTTCGGAATGGTCAGACCGAGAAAAGCACTCTCGAATTTCCGGCTCACGTTGTGCGTTAAGTGTGCGCGGTGAGCGTGCTCGGGGTTAATGAGATTGAGCTCGACCATAAGCTGGCAGCCGTTGCAGATGCCCAGACTGAGCGTGTCCTGGCGTGAGTAGAACCTGTCGAGGGCTTCTTTGGCCTTGGGATTGTACAGGAACGCGCCTGCCCAACCTTTGGCCGAACCGAGTACATCGGAGTTGGAAAAGCCGCCGCAGAACACAATCATGTTCACCTCTTCCAAGTTCTCGCGGCCGCTGATGAGGTCGGTCATCATCACGTCCTTCACGTCGAAGCCGGCCAGCCATAGTGCGTAAGCCATTTCGCGCTCGCCGTTGGTGCCCTTCTCGCGTATGATGGCGGCCTTTACTCCCGTGCGGTTGCGGCGGTCGGGGTCAAGACCGAACTGGCTCAACCTGCCCTTGAAGCTGCTGTTGAACTTCATTTCTACCGGTTGCTTCTTGTAGTTCTGCATCCGCTTCTTAGCCATTCCGTTCTTGCTTTGCTTCTCGTCGAGCAGATAAGATGTGGAGTACCACGTGTCGCGCAGTGCATCAATGTCGAATTCGTGCTCGTACTGGCCCTTCACCACTACTATCTTGCGGCTCTTGGGAGTAGGATAGCCGATGCGTGCGAAGCCAACTCCGCACTCTTCCAGATAGGTCCTGACCTCGTTCTTGTGGTCTTCGCTCACCTGGATAACCACGCCCGGGTTCTCTGCAAACAGCGTTTTAACGATGTCATCATCTGTTATGTCGTGCAGGTTGATGTGAATACCGCCCTCGGTGTTGGCAAACGTCATCTCAAGTAGCGTGGTGATGAGGCCGCCTGCACTGATGTCGTGGCCTGACATCACCCATCCTTTGCCGATGAGTGCCTGCACCGCGTTGAAACAATCGGCAAAGTATTCGGCATTCTTCACCGTCGGAACGTCGCTGCCCACCTTGCCCAGCGTCTGTGCAAAGGCGCTTCCGCCCAGTTGTTGGGCGTCGAAGCTGAAGTCGATGTGGTAAAGAGCCGACCGTTTGTCGTTCACCAGCACAGGCGAAACAACCTTTCGTACATCCGAAACCTCGCCGCCACTGGTCACGATGACCGTTCCCGGCGATATAATCTTGTCGCCCCCGGGGTACTGCTGGCTAAGAGAGAGGCTGTCCTTGCCCGTAGGCACGTTGACTCCCAGCGCGCAGCAGAAGTCCGAAAGGGCCTTAACAGCGCTGTAGAGACGGGCGTCTTCGCCCTTCTGACTGCGGCAAGGCCACATCCAGTTGGCACTCAAACTCAGGTTCATGATGGGCGAGGGATGCTCTTCGTCGGTAGCTATGGGAGCCCAGACGATGTTGGTGAGCGACTCTGCAACCGACAGCACGGAGCCTGCCTCGGGCGAAGCAAGGCCGGCCTGCGGGGCATGTCCCAGTGCCGTTGCTATGCCCTTGCGGCCTCGGTAGTCGAGTGCAACGACGCCGCAGTCCGAGAGCGGCAGCTGTATCTGCCCCTGGCACTGCTGCCGGGCCACCTTACCAGTCACCGAACGGTCCACCTTATTCGTTAGCCAATCTTTGCAGGCAACGGCTTCCAGCTGCAGAACACCGTCCAGATATTCATCTATCTTGTCTTGCGAATAGGCTACATTCTCGTAGTGATGCACCACAGTATCATCCTTCATGATGGTTTTCGGCGAGTGGCCAAACATCTGTGCAACGTCCAGGTCGAATGGTTTTTGGCCGTCACTCTGCACGAACGAGAAGTGTGCATCGCCCGTTGTGTGGCCCACTGTGTACAAGGGGGCGCGTTCACGCTCTGCTATACGCTTCACGTGGCCAAGGTGTTTCTCGTCAATGAGCAGCCCCATGCGCTCCTGGCTCTCGTTGGCAATAATCTCCTTGGCGCTCAGCGTCTTGTCTCCTATGGGCAAACGGGCCATGTCAATCTGGCCTCCGCAGTCCTCAACGAGTTCCGAGAGGCAGTTCAGATGGCCTGCCGAGCCGTGGTCGTGTATGCTTACAACGGGGTTGCTGTCCTCTTCTACCAGTGCGCGCACGAGGTTGTAGGCGCGCTTCTGCATCTCCGGATTGGCGCGCTGTATGGCGTTCAGCTCAATGCCGTTGCTGTAGCGGCCCGTGTCTACGGACGACACGCTGCCTCCGCCCAGGCCTATGCGGTAGTTGTCGCCGCCTACCACCACCACCTGGTTGCCCTTCCGGGGTTCCTTCTTCAGGCAGTCGCGCTTCTTGCCGTAGCCTACGCCGCCTGCCAGCATGATGACTTTGTCGTACCCCAGCTTCTGTCCGTCCTCCTGATGTTCAAAGGTCAGCACCGAACCTGTTATGAGTGGCTGGCCGAACTTGTTACCGAAATCGCTGGCGCCGTTGGACGCTTTGATGAGTATTTGTTCCGGACTCTGGTACAGCCACTGGCGAACGGGCAGTATGTCTTCCCACTTACGGCCGCCGCCAAGCCGTGGGTAAGCCGTCATGTACACAGCAGTACCGGCAATGGGCCATGACCCCGTGCCGCCTCCCATGCGGTCTCTAATCTCTCCACCCGTACCTGTGGCGGCGCCGTTAAAGGGTTCTACCGTCGTTGGAAAGTTGTGTGTCTCGGCCTTGAGCGATATAACGCTCTCTATGTCCTGCACCTCAAAGTAGTCGGCCGTGCTCTGGTCGCGCGGTGCAAACTGCTCGATGACGGATCCCTGGGCAAAGGCAACGTTGTCCTTATAGGCCGAAAGTATCTTTCCGGGGTTCTCCTTGGTGGTCTTCTTGATGAGGTTGAAGAGCGAGCTCTCCATCTCCTGCCCGTCTATGATGAATGTTCCGCCGAATATCTTGTGCCGGCAGTGCTCCGAATTTATCTGTGCAAAGCCGAATATCTCGGAGTCCGTAAGCCGGCGGCCGTTCTGTTTTTCGATGCTGTGCAGGTAGTCTATCTCTTCCGGCGATAGCGCCAGCCCCTCTTCCTCGTTGTATTGCTCGATGTTGTCTACGTACCTGATGGGCTCCGGTTCATGGTTCACGGTGAAGATATGCTGGTCCAGACCCTTGTACATGCGCTGCAGCATGGGGTCATAGTCAGCCTCTTCAGAGCTCACGGGGAAGTATTCTTCTATACGCGAAATGCCGCTGAGGCTCATGTTCTGTGTAATCTCAACGGCATTGGTGCTCCAAGGCGTAATCATTTCGCGGCGCGGTCCCACGTAGAAACCTTTGAGTTCCCGGTCTTCCAGACAAGTTGCGTCGCCGTAGAGCCAGCAGAGTTCGTCGGTCTCCTGCCTGTTGGGGCGGTGGTCTACCTCTGTGGCAATCACGTGATCTTTCTGCGTTTTAAAGAAAAGAATCATATTTCAGAATATTAATAGGTAATGTTTCTGCTTGCAAAGATAATGCAAAAAAACGATTCGCCGAAGAGAATAAGCTGTAAATTAGCGCCGAAAAAGGGATTTGTGAGGTCGTACCGGCCGGGCGTTCCGTTTCTTCTCCCCGTACCGTTCAGCGGTTTCGGCCACGCCTCTCCGGCCGTTTAGGCCGGCCGACGGAAACGGGCAGGGGGCGCCCTCCAGGCAACCCGCAAAGCTGGAGATGCCATTCAAGGGGCTTGAACCTATGCTTCAGGCGCCTTGGAAGTATCCTTCAGGCCTCTTGAAGCATAGCTCCGCCAAAGCCGCCTGTACACGGGCGTTGCGCGAGAGGTGGCCGGCCGGGTGGCCGAGCGGCCGGAGCGAGGGGTTAATCGTGGGCCCGCGTGAGCAGTGGATGGGCCGCCTGCTTAATCTTGTTCATCAGGGCGGGGGGATAGTTCTTGCTGATGTCGATAAACGTTTGCACCCTGCGCTTGGCGTCCTGACTGCGGTGAGCCGAGAGAAGGGCATCGAGCCAGTTGGTTGGAAAGAAGATGTCGCCCGTGCGCTGTATCTCCAACAGCTCGTTGAGGCCGTATAACAGCATGTCGTTGTTCATGGGTTCGCGCTCCCGACAGCTCAACAGCGCCAGCATCTCCGTAGCCCACGGCTCCATGCTGCGGTTCTCCGGCTCCAATAACGACCTGAAGAGCTGCTTCTGCACGGCCCAGTCGGGGTTGCAGGCACGGGCCACGAAGTCGAATTCACGCAGCTGGTCGGCATCCTGCAGGCGGCTGCGCTGGGTGCTTACAATCTGCTGCCACTGCTCCGGCAGTACGATGGCCAGGTGCCAGGCCATGCGGGTATAGTCGCGTTCGTTTAGCAGCGGGTCGCTTTGCTGCTGCCAGAGCTTGTACAGGTCGGCCACAACGGTGGGCGAGGTGGCCGTCTGCGAGAGGCTGCGCATCATCTGCTGGCGCACCGAGGGCAGCGGATGTTGCACGGCGTCGTTATAGAGAAAGTACTCAAAGAACTCGTGGTCGTGCTTTCCCAGGTCGGCACTAACGGCGTTGATGTAGCTGCACAGCGTCGATGCCATGAGCGGGTTGGTCTCGTTCATGAGGTAGGTGTTCATCTTGTTCAGGAACTCGCCCGCCTTGATTTGCCGCAGTTGGTAGTTCTCGTAGTAGGTCATCACGGCGGCGTAACGGTTCAGTTGGGTCGGCATGAGCTGCCAGGAGAGCTCCTCTACGGCGGCACTGTTCTCGCCGTTTACGAACCTTCCGTAGCCGCTCCCGTCGTAGTTTGGTATCACGGCGTAGGGCTTTCGGGCCAGCGGAAGGCGCACTTCGGCCTGCTGCATGTTCACGTCGAGGGTCTCTATGGGCTGCCCCTCGCCGTAAAAGAGCCCCACCTTGAAGCGTTGCTGCCACAGCAGGCCGCGCTTGTAGGGGTCCTGCTGGCGCACTACGAGCTGGTTGTTCTCCACCTCGGTGGTAATGGTGGGCAGCCCTTTCTGCTTTACCCAGGCCTCCGAAAATCCCGTTACGTCGGCCTGCGGGGCTTCTTCCATGAGCGTGCGGATAAGGTCGTCCCAGGTTGCATTCTTGAAGGCATATTTAAACAGGTACCGTTGCAGGCCCTTCTGCAGGGCCTCCTCGCCCATGAGCTGTTCGAGCTTGCGCATCATGATGGGCGCCTTGTGGTAAATGATGTTGCCGTACAGCAGCCCTGCATCCTTGAGGTTGGCCAGCGGCTGCTGGATGGCATGGGTGCCGTCGGTACGGTCGGTGGAGAGTGCAGGCACGTAGTGGGCCTTGAGGAAGTTCAGGTCGTGGTCTATGCCGGGGAACTGCCGGCGCACTATTTTTGACGCCATGAAGTTGGCAAACACCTCTTTTGTCCACACGTCGTTAAACCATTTCATCGTTACCAGGTCTCCGAACCACATGTGAGCGGTCTCATGAGCAATGAGTTCCATGCGCTTCAGCTCCTCATCGGGCGTGGGGTTGTTGCCCAGGAAGATGGTTTTGTCCAGGAATTGGATGGCTCCCGGGTGCTCCATTCCGCCGAACTGGTAGCCCGGAAGCACCACAAAACCGTAGCTGCTGAAGGGGTAACGTATGTTTGTATAGTGCTCCATCCAGTCGAGGGAGAGTGCAGCGGCATCGAAAATCTTATCCAGCTGCGCCACTTTCTGCGGGTCGCTCTCGCGGTAGAGGGCACGTAGCGTGCGGCCGCCGCGTGTTGCCGTGGCCTCGTGGAACCTGCCCGCAACGAACGAAAAGAGGTAAGTGGGCAGCGGACGGCTTAGGTCGGAGCTCATGGTCTGCCACCCCTGGGGCACCGTGAGGTGCAACTTGAAGGTGGCCTTGATGTCGGGCTGGTCGAAACAGGGGAACACGCTGCGGGCCAGAGCGGGCACAAAAAGGGTGTAGAGGTAGTCGTCGCTGCGGTTCAGAGCCTTGTCGGCAGGCAGAAACTCCAGCCTAACCACGTTGCCGCCCTGCACGAGCAGTCGCCTGGGCAGGATGATGTGGCCCTGCTCCCACTTCACACTGTGCAGCTTGTCGTTGATGTAGCACTCGGCCGGAAAGGCGTAGCCGCTGAAGTCGAGCTGCAGGTCGGCATCGCCGTCGTACTTGAACAGTATCTCTGCTGTTCCCTGCAGCTTCTGTTCCCTGCGCTCGGGAATGGTGAAACTCAGGTTGTAGATAACGTCGTCAACATGCAGGCTGCGGTATTCGGCCAGTGCCTGAGAGACGCCTTCCTCCACAGTCGGGCCGTTGGCAGCTGCCGCCGGCAGACCGTAAGCGAGCAGGGCAAGCAATAAATATACGACTGTTTTTTTCATAACAACATTCTCTTTTTCTTATTGGTTTTGTGGGGTGTCCTCATTGGTTTTGGCGGGTAACAATCCAGGCGCTCAGCAGCACCAGCACCAGCGCTACGGGTTTGTCCCATGTGAGCACGTCCTGGCCGAGGGCAAAGGCCACGAACGAGGCCACCACAGGCTGCAGGTTGGTGTATATACTCACCGTGGTGGCTTTGAGATAGCGCATGGCGTAGGGGATGGCAAAGTAGCCCGCAACGGTTGCGAAGATAACGATGAAGGCCATCTCCAGCACGCCGCTCCACTCCCAGGCAGCCGAGTAGAGCTTCTGCTGGCCGAACTCTATTGAGGCAAAGGGCAGCACGGCCACGGTTGATACAAGGAAGACCCACTTCATCTGCGTAACGGCAGTGTACTTCTGGCTCACCTTTCGCGTAATGATAAGGTAGATGGCCCATGTCAGCAGACTCAATATAGCGAGCGTGATGCCCAGCAGGTCGTCCTTTCCCGAGCCCCCCTGCCAGCTCTTGAAGACCATGAGCAGCGCGCCTGCTATGCCCACACAGACGCCCAGAAACTTGCTGGACGTAATCTTCTCGCTAATGAACAGCGCCGCCATGAGCATGGTGGCAACGGGCGTGAGCGTGGCTATGAGCGAGAAGTAAACGGGCGTTGTGTACGTCAGGGCCCATGCAGTAAGGGTCTGCGAGATGACAAATCCCAGCAGTCCTCCTGCCATGATGACCAGCAGGTCGCGCCTTTCGACCTTCTCTTTGGGCAAGAACAGGGAGACGGCCCAGAAGATGAGGGCGGCTCCCAGGCATCGGGTGAACATGTAGCCCATGGGCGTTACCCACTCGTCGAGCAGCAGTTTGGTTACCGGAACTCCCAGTCCGAAGATGATGTTTGCGCCCAGTACGGCTGCATGTCCTTTGATTCGCTGATTCTCCATTTGCTTAAAAAATATGCTGCAAAGATAGTAAAAAAGAATGATTTGGTGCATTTTGTGGTTAAAATAAGCTAAAGTGATTAAGCTGAGGGCCGTTTTAAGCATCTTATTAGTAAATTTGCAAACGTGAGTATTAACTTAAACACCTTATGAATATGACACGAAACAAAGTTTTGGTGCTGTCGATGATGGCCGGTGCATTGCTCTTTACGGGCTGTGCAAGCAAGAAAGATCTGGCCAATTGCCAGTCAGAAAACCGCCAGCTGACGGCCGATTACCAGGATGCCAAGGAGCAGTTGGCAGCCAGTCAGGCACGAGTAACGAGCCTGGAGGACCAGCTCGCCCAGCAGAAAAAGGACTATGCAGCCCTTCAGGGCTCACTTGACAGGAGCCTGGCCAATACCAACTCCAACAATATCAACATCTCCAAGCTGGTTGACCAGATAAATGAGAGCAACCAGTACATCCGCCATTTAGTGGAAGTTAAGAGCAAGTCGGACTCTCTGAACATGGTTCTGACCAACAACCTGACCCGCTCCTTGAGCAAGGAAGAGTTGAAGGAAGTAGACGTGCAGGTACTGAAAGGCGTGGTGTACATCAGCCTGGCCGACAACATGCTGTACAAGAGCGGCTCTTATGAGATAAATGACCGCGCCGAGGAAACCCTGAGCAAGATTGCCAAAATCATCATGGATTACAAGGACTACGATGTTCTTATCGAGGGAAACACCGACAACGTGCCTATTAACACAGCCTCGCCGTCGATGCGCAACATCCGTAACAACTGGGATTTGTCGTGCCTTCGCGCCTCTTCTGTTGTGCAGTATCTGCAAGATCACTTCGGTGTAGCGCCCAAGCGCCTTACCGCCGGAGGCCGTGGTGAGTACAACCCGCTGGCCGCCAACGACACCGAGCTGGGTAAACAGCGCAACCGCCGCACGCAGATTATCATCACGCCTAAGCTCGACCAGTTCATGGACCTCATCGACAAGGCACCCGAAGAGAGCCAGCAGTAGGCCGGCAGCGCAGCCGCATGGTTGTGGCAACGATATAGCAAAAGGGGAACTCTGAACTCAGAGCTCCCCTTTTTGCGTTTATAAAATAAGGTTTAGAGAACGTAAATCATTCGAGTTTGACTCGCAGCTATTCATTCCCAGCGTGTTCTTGCTGCCTGGCAGCCGTGCAGCAGCGGTTCCTCTCCTTGGAAAGGGGAGGCGGAGGAGGGGATGATAAGCAAGCAGGAGAAAGCTGAAACCCCATATCCGTCTGTTTTACCACGGCGGATATGGGGTGTTGAGGTTTGCCTCTTATCGGGCTTGTTGTGCGGGATGAAAAGGCGGGAGCGGAGCGTTACTTCATCCGGGTGAGCTCCATGCACTCCACAGGTTTGTTGGTCGTGATGAAATCTACACCCAGTTTGATGTCCTTCTGCATGTCGGCCGTCTTGTTAACCGTCCACACGTTGACGGTAAGTCCAAGGTCGTGGCATTGCTGCACCCACTCGGGATGTTGGTTGATGACCTTTTGCTGGTAGTCGATGCCGGTGAAGCCGAGAGCCTTGATCTCGGCCGGAGCGAGGTCGCCGTTGAGGTAGGCCACGTTGTAGTCTTTGAGGCGGGCGTGCAGACGCTTACAGGCCTCGAGGCTGAAGGAGATGAACTCCACGCGGTCGCTGCCCAACCGGGCTGCCTTTATCATCTTGATGGCTTCGTCTACGCACTTGTCTTCACGCTTCTGGCTCTTGTGTTTCTTCACTTCCAGTATCAGTTTGGTGCTGCAGCGGGTGCCGGCAGCCAGATAGTCCTTGAGCAGCGAGATGCGTTCTCCGTTGCTCAGCTTCTGGTCTTTGAGGTCTTTGTAGGCGGTGGTCTCTATGGTTATGCCGTTTATTTCGGGGTCATGGTTCACCACAACCTGCCCGTCGCGCGTAATCCATACGTCGAACTCGGAGCCGTAAGTCTGTATGCTGTCGGCCTTCATGAGCGAGGCGATGGAGTTCTGGGCGCTGCCCTCGGTGTCCCAATAGCCGCGGTGGGCGATGGTCTTGGTGCCGATAACGGAGCGCAGCATGCGGGTGTAGGCCTCGGCATACACCATGCAGCCCAGGTCGTTGGGGTGAGTACCTTCTATCATGCCCTCTTCGCCCAGGTCAAGATGTTGCTGGCCGAGCAGATAGAGGTCCTTGACGCCCTGCTGTACAAGGGTTTGGTAGGCCTTGCGCAGGCTGAGGTTGGCAGCCTGGTAGCGGGCGTAGCTGTTGTTCCTCATCACGCTGTCGCTGGCTGCATAGCACTCTACGAGGATGATGGGGGCGCTGCGCTGCTGCCGCAACAGGGTTACACCCTCCGTGGTGCGCTTCACAATCTCGTCTGCCTGCAGGCGGTAGGAGTTGGGTATGGGGTCTATCACGTAGGCGCTGGCGTCAATTTCGGCCAGTGCACGGAAGAGGGCAGGCTCCAAGAGGCAGTTACCGGAGAAGCCGAGGTTTACAACCGGCTTGCGCAGGTTGCGCTGCACCACGTTGGTAATGGACAGACCGGGACGCGAGGGCGAAGCTCCCTGGATGATGGAGGAACCGTAGACCACGACGGGACGCTCTGCCGTAGGACGGAGGAAGCGGAAGGTGGAGCCGCCATCTACGCCCACCTCGAGTGCCGTAACGCTGTTGTAGTTGGGCAGATAGAGCTGGTACTCCATGTCGCCGTTTACGCTCAGCCCGCTGAAGTTGATGTAGGTGGTGTCCTGGGCCGACTTACCGAACTTGTAGCTCAAGTGGTTGCCCACCCAGTGATAGGTGCCCTTGGGAGTGAGGGCATAGAGGTCGGCTCCCGATTCGTTGAGGTCCGACATGTTGTGCAGGTTGGCCTTGTCGGCTACTTTAAACCTGACGCTGATGTTGCGCGAGTTGGTGACGAACTTTACCGACAGCCCCGCACTGTTCTGGGCCAGCTCATAGACTTTCTTGGGCAGGTCCTTCTGCAGCCGCTGCGGTACCCTGGCAAAGGAGCCTTTGCCTGTTTCCTGGTTCCAGGCGCGGCCGAATAGTGCCGGAACATCGCCCTCCATGGGGTTGTGCCATGCCGTTTGGGCGGTGAGGGTGATGGTTAGCGTGGCGAGTAATGATAAGATTAAAATGCGTATCTTGTTCATTTTCAAATTGATGTTGATAAGGAATCCAAGGCGGGCAGTCGTCATGCTGCGCGGCCTTGGATTTCGTGTGAATGTTATGAATGGTTATTCTTCTTCCTGTACCCGGATGTCATCGAGCAGCAGGCGGTTCTTGCCTTGGCCTGTACCCTTGAGGTTTTTGCCCCACTTGGCACCGCCTACGAACACGAGTTGGGTCTCGGCAGTGGCGCCCTTGATGTGGAACTGGAAAGTTGCACCGGGTTCGGCCCACGGGTTGTAGCCCTCGCCGTGCTCGTTCTTGGGCGAGTCGGGGAACACGGTTACAGTGAAGTCGGCCACGCTGTAGTTAGTGCCGCCAATCTCGATAGTGCCCATGACGTCGCTTTCTATCTGTCCCGGACCGATGAGCCCAACCTTCAGCACGCCGTCGTCTACCTTTCCGTTGCTGGCCATGTAGCCTATGCACTTGAAGGTTACGACAACATCGGTGGGCTGTTTGATTGCCGTGAGCGGTGGCGAAACGGCGTCGCCGGCATCATTGGTCTTACCTATCTTGACGTAACCACGGCCTCCGTAGAAGCAATCGCCGAGCGTTGTCCAGCCATGTCCTTTCTCGGCATCGCTCCACTTGGTGTAGTTAACCTCTGGATAGTTGTAGTAGAAGTCTTCCTTACCTTCCTGCATCCAGTCGAAACGCTCGTAGAAGATGATGCCGGGAGCCGACTGCGTGATGACGGTAGATGAGGTAAGGTTGCTGAACTGGCCCTCGCCCTGCACGGTGAGCGTAACGGTACGCTTGTCGCCGGCGTTCTTTTCGAGCGAGATGTAGACGGTATCCTTGCCCAGCGAGTCTATCTTTGCCCAGTCTGCCTGTTCCAGGCTGGCCGTCCAGGTGATGTTGCCGCTTACGGGAACCTTGAGCTGGCTCTTGGTTGGTAGAGCCGTGTAGCCGTTCTCAGCATTGACGATAGCCACGGCGGGAACACTGGCGGCCTGGACAACTTCTATGCCGTTGAGTGTCTCGCTGCCCGAAACAACGTTGATAAGTCCGGTTCGGCCGGTGAATGCAGGGTTGGGATCGACCCAGTAGTAGAAGATACCATCGTCCTGTCCTTCGTCCACAAAGACGTGCAGCCAAGCGCTGGCATCATCAGAAACGCTGATGGTCCAGTCTCTGTTGGAACGGATGACCACTCCCTTTCGGTTGTTTTTGGTAATGCCCTCGATGCCTACATTCACGGTCTGTTCGCTTCCTTCGAAGTTCAGATACGGCTCACCGCTGCCGGTATTGTCGTCGGAACAGGCTGCAACCATAAAAGCTGCTGCCATGAAAGCGATGATTGAGAATATTTTTTTTGTTTTCATCTTGTTTCCGTTATTGTTGATTAATGACCTCTCTGTATCGCTTCCTTGCTCCACCAGAGTGGTGTTTTCATGTCGTTGGGGCCGCCCATGCGCTGCAGTGCGGCTTCGGCGTTCACGCGGTTGGTAGCAATGGTGGTGTTGGGATAGGCGAAACGGGTTGGCAGTACGCCGTCATTGAGCCAGCTCTCGTCAACAGTAAGCACCGGATAGCCTGTGCGGCGGTACTCTGCCCATCCCTCCATGCCGATGAAGTAGGCTGCCAGGTAACGCTGGTTTGCTATCAGCTGGAGTTTGTTCTCGGTATCGTCCCACGATGCGAGGGGCGACTGCATGTACTCATCTATGGCCTCGTCGGTGATGAGATGGGCCGGGTCGGTGGCTACACCGTAGTCTGACCACTTCTTGAGCGAGGCCTTTACGCCATTGATGTAGTACTCGCGGGCAGCGTTTTCACCACCGGCAATGTACCCCTTCATGGCAGCTTCGGCCAGTATGAACTCAACTTCGGAGAAGTCCATGAACCATTCGTCGGCGTTGATGCGGCAGTAGCTGGCGTAGTTGAGATAGGCGCCGCCGCCGAAGTCGGTGTTACCGATGTTGGTGCCACAGCCGTTCCAGTAGCCAACTTTGTTCTGCGTGGCGAAGATAGGCAGCCGGGGGTCGACGGTGAGGTCAACTTTCTCTCCCTGTTTCTCCACCATCAGGCTGATGAGGTTTTTCGTAATGCGATAAGCATCGAAGTCGGCTTTGGTGTAGTTCCTGGGGTCGAACTGGCTGTAATAGGGGTCTGTGCCCGAGTAATGCACGGTGGCATTGTCTTCACTGGAGGTGAAGATGGGGTAGTTTTGCGGCTCGTTGACTATCTGGTTGATTTTCTGGATAACGCTGTGCTCGCCGTCAACGAGTGTTGAAGGCCGTCCGCTGATGCGGCAGAGCAGGCGCAGATAGAGCGAGTTGTTGAACTTGCGCCACTTAGCCAAGTCCATCTTGTACATGCCGTCGAGCTCGATAACGGACTGGCTTACCGTGGGGTTGGAGGCGTAAATCTTGTTGGCAGCCTCCAAATCGGCGCACATCTCCTGATAAACTTGCTCCTGCGAGTCAAATACAGGTGTCCTGTTGCCTTCTTCGGCCTTAAAAGCCTCGGCGTAGGGGATATCTCCGAAGATGTCGGTCAGCCCGTTCATGAAAATCACTTTCATGGTAAGTGATATCGCCTCCAGCGGTTTATCCTCCTGCTTGATGGCCAGCCGGTACATTTCTGCAGCGTTGGTGGCATAGCGGGCGTATGTGTTCCACACGCTGGTCCAGTTGCTGTCGCCGATGTCATACTTGTAGGCACGGCCCAGGGTGTTACCAGTTTGTGCGGTGTACTGGGCTATCTCATTGTTCCAGGAGTAGCTGTAGTAGGTCAGGAAATTGGCTCCGCCGTAGAGCAACGGTTCGAACATGGAGCTTGCACTCAGCTTTCCGCTCTCAACTGTAATCTTGTTGGGATTCGTGTTGGTCTGGTCAAAGTTGTCGGTACAGCCCGACAACAGGAAACCACATGCCAGCAGGGCTAATGAATATATGGATTTGTTCATGATTTTATCAGAATGAAAGTTTAACATTGATGCCATAAGTACGCGTCATGGGGAACGACATGGTTTCTATACCGGCGTGGATGTCGGCATTGTTAACCATGGCAGTCTCTGGATCATACTGCGGGAAGTCGGTCAGGCAGAAGAGGTTGGTGGCATAAACACCCAGTGAAGCACTGGTGAGAAACTTGGTGCGCTGGCAGAGAGCTTTGGGCAGACTGTATTCGAGGCGCACTTCCTTGAGCTTGAGGAACGAGGTACTGAAGGTGTTCTCTTCGCAGTTGTTGCGGTTCCACACATAAGTGTTGTAGTAGTTTTGTGCACTTGCAAAGACTGTCTTGTTGAGTGTGTAGACGCCTTCCTCACCGGTAGCCTGCACGCCCTCCACAACCAAGCCGTCGTAACGGCCTTCGAGCGAGTTCTTCAGTTTGCCCTGGTAAGCCAGGGCGAAGTTGGTAACCGAGTAGCAGTGGCCGCCGTGCTGGGCAGAGAACGACATGGAGAGGTTCCAGTTCTTGTATCGTACATTGGTGTTCAGGCCTCCCGTCCAGTCTGGATTAACCTTACCGAGATCCATAAGGTCGCTGCTGTCGAGAGTAGGATAGCCCTGGTTGTTGATTATCTTCATGCCGCTGCAGTCTACCTTGTTACCATTCTCGTCGAGATAGTAGGAACCTTTGGGCGCACGTTTGTATCCGTGACCGTACAGGTGGTACATTTCATGACCCACATAGGAGTAAACATAGACGCGGTTACCGATGGTTGTACCCATGTCGGTCTGGTAGGGAGTCGCCGGATCCCAGTCGTCCTGGAGGCGTTCGAGTTTGTTCCAGTTCTTCGACCAGTTCAGGTTTACGTTCCATTCCCAGTCGCGCGTCCTCACCGGAGTAAAGCCAAGCGTAAGTTCCAGGCCTTTGCTGGAAATCTCGCCGGCGTTGATGGTGAAGCCTGTAGCGCCTGTTATCTGGTCGGCAGCTACCGATACAATCTGGTTGGTGGTGCTGGTAGAATAGGCGGTGAAGTCGAAAGAGAGCCTTCCACCGAAGAACTTGCCTTCAAATCCTGTTTCCCAGCTTTCTTCATTCTCCGGTTTGATGTTGGCATCGGGAATTGTAGCGCCGATGGTGTAGCCGCCGTAGTAGCTGGTAGCGTTGTAGTAACGGTCCAGTGTGTAGGGAGATGTGTCGGTACCTACATTAGCCCAGGAGAGTTTGAACTTCAACATGTCCACCCATTTGGCTTTGTTTTCGAAGTTGAAAACCTTGTCAAGCAGCACGCTGGCCGATACCGACGGGTAGTTATACGAGCGGTTGCCTCTGCTCAGCGTGCTCGACCAGTCGTTGCGGTCCGTAATTTCCAGGTAATAGGTATTGTCCCAGCTCAGTGATGCGAAGGCATAGAGGCTGTTCACTTTCTTCTTGGAATGATAGCTGAACACATCGGGGCTGTAGCCTGACGGTACATTGTAGACATTATATACGCCGTCGTTCTGCAACTTGACCAGAGTAACGCGGTTGTTGTAGTACTTGTAGTTCATGCTGTTGCCGCCGAACGAAACGGAGAAGCCGAGACGGTCGCCTACGAACTTGTTGTTTACATAGTTGAACAGGAAGTCGTTGTTGATGTTATAGATGCGGGTTACCTGCTCACGATAGAAACCCTGCATGAAGCCTGATGTGAAGAAAGGCTTTTGCTGCGTTCTCCACAGGTCCGAGAAGTCGAGCGAAGAGCGTAGCTTCAGCGTAAGACCCTTTGCGAGTTTGGCCGTCAGGGACACGTTGCCGTAGATGCGGTTCTTGTTCATTGCGTTGAGTTCCTCGTAAACTGTACGATAGGGGTTCAGCGGTTGGTCGGAGCGATACACCAGACTGTGGCCGTTGGAGCCGTCGCCATTATAGTTCTCTTCGTTATATCGCCCGCTGAAGTACTCGTCGGCATATACGGATGCGGGCTGGTTGGTATAGGCCATGCAGAGCGCGTAGATGGGGTTTTGCGACGAGTAGCCAGTAGCCGGCAGGTTGTTGCTCCGTTTGTTCATGAAGTTTACACGCGTGCTTACGCTTATCTTCTTGCTGATGGGACTGTCGAAAGCCAGTGCCACGGCGTCGCTTACATAGCCCGTGTTGGGCATAATCCAGTCGTTACGGGTGTCGGTAAATGATACACGGCCGTTGGTTCCCTTGCCGTTGCCTCCGCTTACGGTCACATTGTTGCGGTAAGTGGTGCCGGTCTCGAAGAAGCCTTTATACCAGTCGTCGTTGTACGTCCAGGGCAGGGCAGTGTATTCGCCCGTCTCCCAGTTCTTCGACGCGTATTGATAGCGCATTTTCGAGGCATCGTACTTCTCGCCGAAGGCGTAGCGTGACATGTGACTGCCCACGGCAACGCCGTCGGGTGCCTCGTCACTGCTCAGAGACCAGAAGCTGAACGGCTCCAGACCCATGTCGCTGCCCGGGCCGTAGGTCGACTGGAAGTCGGGCCAGTAGCCTGCCTGCTCGAAAGTAACCGATGAGTTGACCGTTACGCCCCAACCTTTGTCGGTGCGGCCGCCCTTGGTCGTGATGACGATGGCGCCGTTGCCGGCCATGGAACCGTAAAGAGCAGTGGCGGCAGCGCCCTTGAGCACGGTTACTGACTCAATGTCGTCGGGGTTTATGTCGCCCGCTCCGTTGCCGAAGTCTACCGGAGCATCCTGGTTGGCATAGGTAGAGCCGCTGCCCGTAGCTATGCTGCTGGAGTTGATGGGCACGCCGTCGACCACGAACAGGGCCTCGCTGTTGCCGTAGTTCAGTGAGTGGTCGCCGCGCAGGGTAACGCGCATGGAGCCCAACGGACCCGTTCCCGCCTCCACCATCGACAAGCCGGCTACCTTGCCCTTCATGCCTGTAAGCCAGTTGCCGCTAACGGTTTTGTTTAGATCTTCGCCCGCCATCTTGGTGACAGAGTAGCCGAGCGACTTCTCCTCGCGCTTAATGCCGAGGGCGGTTACTACAACATCCTTGAGCGACTGGGCCGACTCCTGCATCACCACCTTCAGTTCGGTGCGCCTGCCCACTTTAATCTGCTGGGCGTCGTAGCCGATGTAGGAGAAGTTGAGCGTGGGATTGTCGCCCCTGACGGAGATGGAGAAGTTGCCGTCGGCATCGGTTATGGCGCCCATCTTCACGCCTACCTGCGTTACGGTTACTCCAACCAGAGGCGTGGTGCCGTCGGCATCGAGCACTTGGCCTTTGACTTGTCTCTGTGCGAGCAGCGGTAAGGTGGCCACGAAGGCCATTACGAGTAATGCCGCTTTTTTGAGATTCATGAGTTTTTTCATCATATTACAGTAAAAGTTGTTATTATTTCATGGTTAATCCGAATGCCTTTGGCCGCACCATCTCTTCCGTGTACACACGGCCGAAGCCGTCGGTAACCCTGATGGTGAGCGTGGACGTGGCGCTCGAGGCCCTGACCTTGAACAGGTGGGCGGTGCGGGTGGTCAGAAAGGACTTGGTAGGAGCGTGGCCTGCCGAGATGCGCTGCACCTCGTAGGCCAGTATGTGGAGCGGGTCGTAGCCGGCTATGCGGGTAACGGCAAGCGGCATTCTGGCCTCCAGAACTTCAACTTTCCAGCTCTCGTCGTAGTTCCACACGTTGACGAGAACCTCGTTGCCGGTCGTTATCTTGTCGTATCCGTGGGCGTAGGTGTGCAACTTTCCGTCGGGGTCGTTGATGTCGGAGCTCAGTATGTGGGTCTCGTTGAGGTCGTAGGTGCGGAACTGATAGCTGCTGTCGTGCCCCTTAGCCTTGTAGTACCGGCTCATGTCGGTGCCGTTGAAGAGGTAGACACCGTAGCCGCCGGGCGTACCGTCGCTGCAGACGTGCTGCCTTCCGTCGGTCAGCTTGTCCGTCCACCACCAGGTGGCGCAAATGGCAGCGGTGTTGTGTTCATGCACATTGGCCGGCCGGTCTACGTTGTAGTTAACGTGCGTGTGGCCACTAAGCACCTGTACGTTACCGAAGGCGCTGACGGCATTCATCAGCCCGGCCGCGTTGTCCAGCCTGTAATCGGCGGTGGTGTGGCCGGCAGCGTCGGTTGACGGACTGCCGTACAGCGGCGCGTGAAGGGCGATGACGAGCGGCCGGCTCTTGTCCGATACCTGCGCCAGGTCCTTCTTGAGCCATTCCATTTCTTCTTCGGCAATGGCGGCGTTAAAGTTCCGTTCGCCCACGGTGCCTATAGAGCCGCCGTTGTTCAGGTACTCAATGTCGTCCATCACCACATAGTGCACCTTACCTGCATTGAACGAGTAGTAGGCGGGGAAGTTTTCAACAAACTTCTGTTCGGCCTGCCAGTCGTCTGCATAGTAGGGGTCGTTGTCGTGGTTGCCCATGCAGTGGTAGAAGGGGCAGTTAATTTGCTGCAACTGGCGGAAGGCTTCGGCGATTGAGAAGTTGTTCTCGTACCAGTACAAGTCCCAACTCTCGTCGCCCAGACTGAGCCCGTAGACCTTGTAACCTTGGTTGCGGAGCTCCAAGACGGTGGCATTGATGTCGGCAGCCATCTGCCGGAACTGCCCGAGGTCGTTGTTGCGGTTGGCCAGATGGAAGTCGGCCATGGCCAATACGGCATGCTTGTCGTTGTCCGTGCGGGTGAGTGTGAAGTCCTTCTGCTCGGTTTCTGCGGGCTTGAGCTTGTTCACGCGCTCGAAGAAGCAGGGCGTGTTGCCGCTTACGGGCACCTCGTAGCCGGCCGGCGTGCTGATGAACACGTAGCCGAACTTCTTCTTCGAGGGCAGGTAGTAGATGCCCTTGCTGTCGGTGGTGGTTACCTCTATGCCGTCAGAGACCACCACGCCCGCCACGCCTGCGCCGTTGCAGGTTACCTGACCCTTGAGAGTCATGCCCGCCTTGTTGGGTATTGTTGTGGTTGGATTGGTCTGGCCGCCGGTTCCGGGGGGTGTTCCGGTGCCGTTGGAGTCGGTGCCCGAGCAGCCTGCCGATGCCCATCCGATGGTGGCAAGCAGTATCAGGATGCTGATAATGCGGTTATGCAGATTGGTCGTTCTCATGTTCTTGGAGCTGTTAATGATTTGTTCCAGTCGCTGCCTGTTGTTGCGAGCGAGTGCAAAGTTATAGCAAAAACTTTTTTCAGTTTATCACGCGTTGTTACGATTGTGTTAAAATTCATTTCCAGGCGCCGCTTGCAGCCTGCCTGTTGCGGCCTGCCGGCTCGTGTGGGTGTGCGCTCTGCGAGGGGCGAACGGGCTGCCCGGCCGGGGCTGTTGTAAGCTCGCAGGCAGCACGTGTTGCCCGGTGGTTTTGGCGGAGCTATGCTTCAAGGCTGCTGAAGCTATCCTTCAGGGAGCTTGAAGCATAGGTTCAACGGCCTTGAAGCATAGCTTTACGGAGGCCGGTCGGCAAATGGCATCATGTTGCATGTTTAAAGTCGGTTAGCAGTATTCATCGTATCCATCCAATGGAGCGCACGTTGCGGGCGCCCCGTTGGATGACCGAGAGGGGTTTACTTTATTTTCTCGTAAACGTAGAGTTCGTGTATCTCCTTGGTGTAGCCTTCTTCCGTGAACGGACCTATGGGCATGCCGAGCAGTATCTGGTTGCCGCGGTTGTTGAGAACAACGAGGTCGTCGTTCGTTGGGTCTATCGAGAGGCCTTCAATCTCGCCGGCACGGCGGAAGTCGCTCATCTCGCGGAACAGTTCTACTCGTCCGGCCATGGCGCCTGCAGCCACCTTGCCCGGCTTCTTTACCGCCTTGAAGTTCTCAACGCTTACCTGTACGCCGTCCTTTAGCCCGGTGTAGGGAACGTTGCTGATGTCGGCCACGTACACGTTATCGGGAATGCCGAAGGTCGACTCCCCGTCGTCGGCAGCGAAGAGCATCTTGCCGTCGGCAATGAAGATACCTTGGCACCAGTAGGGCGTGGGGCGGCACTGCATCTTGGTGTAGTACATCCCCGTCTCCAAACTATAGCAGTAAACGTAGCGGCTGTCTACCCAATCGCTCATCCATACCATGTTCTTCTCACGGTCAATGGCAAGGCCCGAGCATTCTACCTGGCCCGATTCGGCCACCCAGGGTATGGTTCGCTTCCACTTCAGAGTCTTGGCATCGTACACGTCGATGGAGATGTTGTGGCCCTGTCCGAACTCGAACTTCTCGTTGCCGGTGTAGATTTCGCCGTTAAAGATATCGATGTCGCCAAAGTGGTTGGCCAGTTCTGGATGCTTGAAGGGCTGGTCGTTCTTCATCACGAGGTTGCCCTGCTTGTCGTATTTGTACAGGGCGCGGGTGTCGCTCACGTAGTAATAGTCCTTGTCTATGGCTATTCCCTGCCTGCCAGCTACGGGTATTACCTTCTTCAGGCGGTATTGGGTGCCCAGATGCTGTGCTTCGGCGGCAATGCCTGCGAGGCAGAGAGCCAGTAAAATCAATGCTTTTTTCATAAAGGTTGTCGTGTTAAACGTTCATGTTTGGGTTTGCTGTTGGATTAGAACCTGTAGATGCCCATGACCTGCAACTTGCTGGAGCTGCCCTTGTCGTTGTTGGTTACCTTGGCCTCATCGGTGTACATGGTCAGCATGTAGTTGGCCTGGAACTTCAGGTTCTTGTTCAGGTGGTAGGTGAGACCAAAGAGTACGGAGTCGTAGTTGTTGAGTGTGGACTTGTTCACCTTGTCGCGGTACATGGCGTATCTTACCATGGGCATCCATGGACCGAAGTGGTAGGCGCCCAGTGCATAGAAACCGTCTTCCTTGATAATGCTCTGTCCGCCGTGGCTTGAGGCCATGTGGCCGTACTCTGCACGCAGGTCGAGACCCGCAGGCTGGTTGTACCAAGCACCCAGCACGTAACGTGTCATATCCTGGTTCTCGTAGGTCTCGGTGCCTACTGTACCGGCATACTGGCCCCAGTTGAATGCTCCTTTGATGCTCAGGTTCTTGATGGGGCGGAATGTGAGGGCTGCAACCAAATCCTTGGACTTATTGTTGTCGTCCTTGGAAGGCAGCGAACCGTTGGTTACTGAGAAGTTGTAAGACAGGTAATTGAAGCCTTCGGAGGAAGGTGCAACGTCTCCGAAAATCATGACACCTAAGTCGCGCCCGTAGTCAACCCAATCATAAGCGATGGGGTTTCGACAAACCATGCGGTAACAGATATCGGAGAAGTCTACTGTCTCCAGTGTTGCGGGCGAGATGTCATAATTTTCGTAGCCTATGGGCAGGTAAAACTGTCCGGCTCTTACCTTCACGGCATCGCTGATTTTCATCGTGGCAAAGGCGTCCATAACCTGCAGGTTCTTCTGTCCTCGGCCGTTGGTGGTTCCGGCAATGCCGTTAAAGGCTTCAATCTGCAGGCGGAAGGAAACGTTCTTGCTCACGTTGCCGTCTGCAATCAGGCGCAGGCGCTTGGCCTGGAAAGAAGAGGAGTGCTTGCCCAGGCTGTTGTACTGGTAGCCTGTTTGCAGGTAGCCGGAAATCTTGGGCAGCTTGTCAAGCACTTTTTGCCAGCCGCTGGGTTCTTCGGCTTGTGTCTGTCCGGCCACAGCTGCTTGGGGTTCGCTCGCTTGAATGGCAGCTGGCTCCATAAGCGGAGACAGATTTCTGTCACTGGCGGCGATGCTGTCGCCGGCCTTGGCTGTTCCTGTTGAAAAGGTCATCATGGCCAATAAGGAATAAAACAAGGTTTTCATGTCTTTTGTTTTAAATTAGGTTATTGATAGAATTACATGAATCTTCTGCCTCTGTAAGGCAGCAGAAAGAGATAAGATTTTGTTTTTTTACATAAGCTTTGGTTTTTATGGTTAGGTTGTTCGGATGTTCCGGCAGGGCTTTTTATCTGTTCAGCTCGTATTCTACGCGTACTGCTTCCCTTACGCTGCGCTCGGGCACGGCGATGGTGTAGCACTGTAGGTTCTCATCGAACACGGGCTTCACAGTGCGGCCGTTTACCTTTGCCTTCTGCAGCCGGCCGCAGGCGGGGAGCTGGAGTTGGTACGAGCGCCGCGAGAGCTGCCCCTGGTAGGAGCCTTTGGCAGGCTGCACGGTGATGGTTACGCGGCTGCCCTGCTGGTTGTAGACCAGGGCAGTGGTGGCATTTTGCCCCCGCTCGTAGTCGAGAGAGATGCCGTCGTCCTCGTAGAGGCTGAAGGTGTTGGCTACATCGCGGCCTGCGGGATAGGCCCGCAGCACAAGACACGAGAGCGGAGCCGTGGTGGGTCGCCTGGTATAAGGCTGCATGGGCAGCAGCCAGCCGCCCTTGACGTACATCGGGAACTCGTCTATCGACTTGGTTACATTGCGGGTCTGGCCGCCGTTGCAGGCTTCGTGGGTAAAGTAATCGTACCACACTTCGCCCGCCGGGAACCACACCTTCTGCGATGCCTCCATGTCGGCACCCTTGCCGGGTGTGGTGATGGGGGCGGCGAGAATGAGGTCTCCGAAGAGGAACTCCTGCGGGTTACGGAAGGATTCCTTCTGGTTTCCGTAGTCTATAAACAGGCATCGGTTGAGCGGTATCATGGTAGTGTGGGTCTGCCATACGCTACTATATATATAAGGTATAAGCTGTGAGCGCAAGTGGTAGACCTTGCGCAGGGCCTGCGTCATGGCTTCCGAGCCCAGCCAGGGCCTGCGGTCGAGCCGTGGGTCCTTGGTAGAGTGGACGCGTAACGCTGCCGAGAGGGCGCAGAACTGGGTCCAGCGGGCCGTGAGCTCGGGGTTTGGGTCACCGCGGAAGCCGCCGATGTCGTGTGCCCAATAGTAGCAGCCGCCGTTTCCGCTGCATGCAGTGAGCTTTACCTCGAAGGCCAGCATCTCCCAGTTAGACTGTGCATCGCCGGAGAACTGGATGGGGTGCTTGTGGTCGCCGAAGCCTGCCCAGCGCGAATAGTTGCAGCCTCGCCTGTTGTTTTGCTGCGAGTTGCGGTAGTAGAGTTCATTGAGCCAGGCCAGGGTAGTGGTGTTCGTGCCCGGCACATAGGGGTAGAGGTAGTTCTGCTGCCAGTCGAGCCACCAGAAATCGACACCCATCTGCTCCGACGGACGGTGGGCATAGTCGAAGAAGTTGGTCATGTACTTGCGGCTGGAGGGGTCGAAGAGCAGCGGCTTGTCGGCTTTCGCGCCCATTGCCTGCATGAAGGCAGCGTACTGCTGCTCGTGAGGACGGAGGCCGTCGTGCGGGTGGTCGTTCAGTGATACGGTGATGCCCTGGCGGTGAATGGAGTCGATGAGTGCCTTGGGGTTGGGAATGAGCTGCGTGTTCCAGGTGTAGCCGGTCCACTCCTTGTGGCCGTTGTGCCCCGTGCCAACTGTTGCGTCGTTGGTATGCCAGCCCATGTCGAAGACTATGTTGTCGAGTGGGAAGTCGTGATCGTCGTAACCTTTGATGATATTGAGGAACTCCTCGGAGGTGTAATCCCAGTAGCGGCAGTACCACACGCCGTGTATGTACTTGCGCGTCATGGGCACCTTGCCGCTGATGGCGCCCAGGCTGGCCAGTGCGGCCTTGTAGTCGTTGCCGTAGATGAAGCAGTATTCGTCCTGCAGGTTGTTGCTCGTGTCGCGTGGCTTGAGCCATCCGTCGACCACGAGGTCGGCTCGTGCGTCGTCAATCATGTACCATCCGTCGCGGCTCAGGATACCATCGTTCATGGGAATTTCGTGGGTCACGCGGTCCAGAGTTTCCACCGGGCCGCCTAAGTTGTTCTTCAGGATGAAGCGGTTGGTGAACTTCTGCTCCTTGCCGTCGCGTTTGTAGTAGACTGCCAGGTTGCTGGTTGAGAAGGGATAGCCGTCGTGTTTGAACCATATTCGCAGTGCCGAGGTTGTTATTTCGTAGCAGTCGTGGCCTAAATCCCTGACCGTAAACTGGTCGGCCGGCAGCTTGTTGTTGCGCTCGGAGGCAAAAAGCGTGGGCGCATCAATGAACTTTCCGTTCCTTGCATATTCCAGGCGGAGCAGCGTGGGGGTGACAATCGTCAGGCGGTTGTTGCCCCACACCAGCGGATTTTGCTGCGGTGTGGCGGCAAAGGCAAGCTGCATGGCGAGGGCGGCAATCAGCAGCAGTAGGCTTTTTCTCTTCATCAGACTAAAGGTTTTAACGGTTTCAAACGGTTGCTTTAAGGTTTTCTGGATGCTTCGAGCAATGCTCCGAATTCGGCAATGCTAAGGGCCGTGATGTCAGGTTGCCGCTCGTAGGTGAGCGATTGCTGCAGAGTGGTTTCGCCGGAGAGTACGAGCACGCCTAACGAACCGGCGTTCTGGGCGGTTGCCACGTCGGTGTAGATGCGGTCGCCGCACATGGCTATCTCGTCCGACTGCAGCCCGTATTTGTCTCGTATGCAGTAAAGCATGCTGGGATTGGGTTTGCCGATGACGATGTCAGGTTGCCTCTTGGTGGCTCCCTCAATGGCTTTGCAGATGGAGCCGCAGTCAACCAAGATGGTTTCCTGGTCGGTTGGGCATACCCAGTCGGGGTTAGTGGCTATGTAGGGAATATCGGCCTTTGAGGCCCACCATGCTGCCCGGCAGAGGCGAGTGTATGTAAGCGTCATGTCGAAAGCCACGACCAACAGGTCAGGTCGGTCGGCCGGAGAGTCTTCAGTCAGTTCAAATCCGGCCTTCATGAACTCCTGCTGCATGCTTGGTGTGCCCAAGGCGAAGATGCGTTTGGCCTGCGGCTGGTGCTGGTGGATGTAATCAATCGTGGCGATGGATGAGGTGTACATCTGCTCTTCTGTTGCCTCGATGCCCAGCTGCTGCAGTTTCAAGAGGTAGTCCTTGCTGCTCTTGGTGGGATTATTGGTCAGGAAGGAGTAGGAAATGCCGTTATCGCGCAGCGTCCTGAGAAAGTTCTGCGTGTAAGGAAACAGCGTATTGCCCAGGTAAATGGTTCCATCCATGTCCAGTGCCACGTGTTTTATCTTGGCGCAGGCTTGCAGCAGCTCCCTTTCTGATAGCGGACTGATGTACTTGTCGATTGTAGTCATAGCGCTGAATGGTTTTATTCTTCGTCGTACTTGATGGCTTGGCTGCGCTCGTATCCGTCGCGCGGTGCCTTCCACATGGAGATCAGAACGAACATGCCGATAATGGCAACAACGATGATAGTTTCAAACACCTTGGTCCATCCGTAGATGTCGGCCACGTAACCCACCAGCAAGCCAGAGAAACCAGAGCCCACATAGCCCAGTATTCCGGAGATGCCGTTGGCTCGGGCGGATGCTTCTTTGGTTGCCTGGTTGCCCAGCTCGATGCCTATAAGTGCCTGCGGGCCGTAGATACAGAAACCTGCACCAACGAGAACGGAGGCCGTCAGCGTGATACCTGCACTCGAAGGCAGGAGCCGGAAGATAGTCATGAAGATGGCAGCACCCAGCATACACACCACACACATTCTGTGTCCTTTGCCATGAAAGATATGATCAGTAGCCCAGCCGGCAAAGAGTGTTCCCACAATACCGGCTATCTCGAAGGCTGCTACTGTCCATCCGGCTTCCGATATCTGCATACCACGGCTCTCGGTGAGGAACTTCGGGCCCCAGTCGAGCACACCCATGCGCACAACATATACGAACATGTTGGCTATACAGAATGTCCACACCCAGCGGTTCTTCCAAACCATCACGCTTTCGAACTTCTTCCGGGCCTTTTTACTCATGGAAGAAGAGTATCCACCCAGTGAAGTATCGGGCAAGTCGGGCAGTCCGGCGTCCTTTGGTTCGTCTCTCAGCCCGATGAAAATAAACACCGCACCGGCTACGGCCAGGCAAGCCGGCAGCCAGAAGCACCACTTCCAGGCGCCCACATGGCCGGCATAAGCCAGTGCCTGGGTTGCTGCGTTGGCCACGTCGTTATCAGTCAGGTTGCTGGTAATGCGCTCCACCACGGCTGCATCGGCACTCATGTTGGTTCCTAACGAGCCCATGATGTAGCCGCAGACGATGACCGCCAACGCTGCTCCTATGGAGTGCGACGTGTTCCATACCGACATTTTGGTTGCCAACTCACTGGGATGAATCCAATGAGGCAGGATGCGGGCGCAAGGAGGATAGCCCATGCCCTGGCAGTACTGGTTAAAGATGATGGTGATGCCCATCACCAGGATGAGCGTACTGGTGAAGTCGGGGCCGCTGTTGCTACCTGTTATCAGGGTGCTCAGGTTCACGCCGAAGCCAAAGGCAAAGTTGGCAACGGCACACAGCAGCAAACCTAAGGCCATCACAATGCGCCCTCTCACCCTGTCAACTACGTATCCGTTGATGAATCTGGAGAAACCATAGACCAGAGAGCCTATGAAGATAATCCAGCCAAAGCTCTTGTTGGTAATTCCGTATTCAGCTGTAAGGCCCGGCATGGCCAGCGAAAAGTTCTTTCTTACAAAGTAGAAGATGGCGTAACCTATCATGGTAACGATGATGGTTCTCGCCTGCCATGACATGAAAGCCTTTCGTTGTGAGCCCAGCGGACTGTAGACGTCGTTCTTTTCCATGATGCTTTAGATGCTTATTTCTTGTTCTTAATCAGGTATTGTTCTTCCTTATAGGTCAGTGACATGAAGAGAATGGCCAGCAGACAGGCGCCTATGAGCAGGATGAAGGTCCAGTTCCAGCCCGCAGCCTCGGCCACGTAGCCTATCACCACGTTAGCCAGCAGGGCCGTGCCCAATACGTAACCCATGAAACCTGTTAGCCCGGCAGCCGTTCCGGCGGCGTTCTTGGGAGCCAAATCCAGGGCCTGCACACCAATAAGCATGACCGGTCCGTAGATGAAGAAGCCGATGGCAATGAGGCAGAACAGCACGATGTGAATGTTGTCGAAGTTCTGCCAGTACATCATGATGCACACAGCTACGATGGCCATGAAGATGATGGTGGGTACTGCCCGCCGCCCGTTGAACACGTGATCAGACAGCCAGCCGCAGATGATGGTTCCCGGTATGGCCGCCATCTCGTAGGCAAAGTAGGCCCAGCCGGCGTTCTTGATGTCGATGCCCTGCTCGGTCAGGATGGTAGGTGCCCAGTCCAGGCAGCCATACCTCACCATATATACAAAGGCGTTGGCAATGGCGATGTACCACAGAAACCTGTTTGAAAGCACCGTCTTGAATATTTCGCGCGTCGAGAGCACCTCTTCTGCCTTCTCGTTGTAGGTCTTGGCGTAGTCGTCTCTCCATTTTTCGACGGCCGGCAAGCCACATGATTGTGGCGTGTCGCGTATGAGGCAGTAGGCTATCACGGCGATAAGCAGCGCCACGCAAGCCGGGAACAGATAGGTTCCGATGAGGAAGTAGCGCTGCTCGTCGGCTCCGTAAAAACAGGCACCGAACCACGTTGCGCCATATACTGCCATGGGGCCAACCAGTGCGCCGCCCACGTTATGGGCGCAGTTCCATACCGACATCCACGTGCCTCGTTCCTTGATGGAGAACCAGTGGGTCATTACGCGGCCGCAGGGAGGCCACCCCATGCCGTTGAACCAGCCCACGAGAAAGTTCAGAGCGGCCATGAGAACGATGGCCCATGCCTTGTGCTCCGGGCCTAAACACTGTATCGGCACTATCATGAACATCATGGAAAGGGCGGCGAGGCACAGCCCCAGCGGCAGAAAGCGGCGCGCATTGCTGCGGTCGGAGACGCTGGCCATGATGAATTTGGAGAACCCGTAGGCTACGGCATTCATCGACAGCACCACGCCCAGCTCGCCTTTCTCGAACCCGAAAGGTGCCAGCATGGGGATGGCCATGGAGAAGTTCTTCCTCACGATATAAAAACCGGCATAGCCGATGAAGATGCCCAAGAACACCTGCCAGCGCAGTTTCTTGTATCTGGTGTCGGCTTCAGGCCCCGACTGCTCGGCTTTATAGGCCGGTGGTGCTAAGAAGTTCCACATTTTCTTGGTATTTTTTAATATCTGTTACAAAGTTAACGAATTTATTGCTTGGTAGCATGCCGCGCGTCTGGTTTTTCGTGCAAGGCAGAGAGGTTGGGCTTCGTCGGGGCACAAAGGGTTAACTGTTCAGCTTCTGCGTTTGCTCCACGTCGAGTGCATCGGCCAGAATACTGATGGGGTTCATCACGGGCACGCCCGTCGACATCTCTATTTGCCATTTGCAGGTCTCGCAGTCGGTGGCCACGCAGTCGGGCTCCACCTCTTTTATTTGTCTGAAGAGGCCTGCCCCAATCTGCTGTGCGCGTTCGTAGTTCTCACGCTTGAAGCCGTAGGTACCGGCTATGCCGCAGCATTGGCTCTCCAGCATCATGAAGTTGATGCCGGGTATCAGCTTCAGCAGTTCGGTGCTGTAGATAACCCAGCCCATGCGTTCCATGTGGCAGGCGCTGTGATAGGCCACCTTGAGATGATAGTCGGGGCGGAAGGCCAGCTTGATTTTGCCCTCGTCGATGAGGCGGTACAGGAAGCGCGTGGCCAGCGTAATGTGGCTGCGCACGTCGCTGTTGTCGATGTCGAGCAGTTCCTTGTACTCGTCGCGCATGGTGAAGGTGCAGGTAGAACTGGTTGTAACCACGGTCTCGTCGCTGGCAGTAATGGATTTTCGTATGGCCTTCATGTTGTTCAATCCCTGCCTGCGGGCCTGCCCCGAGAGGCCGTTGGCTATGAGTGCCACGCCGCAGCACTTCTCCTTTTCCAGCAGGTGTACGCCGTAGCCGCAGGCATTCATGATTTTTACCAGGTCCTTGCCTAACTGCGGGTAGTTGTAGTTTACGTAGCAGCCGTGGAAGAAACTCACGAACCGCTTGTACTCCCGTTGCTTCTCGCGGGCGTGTTTGTTGAACCAGGTCTCGAACTTCTGCGCCGTGTAGGCCGGGAAGGTACGGTGCTTGTCAATCTTCATGACCGTGTGGAGCACGGCCTTTGCGGGTTTCAGTCCCAACGAGAAGTTAACCAGCGGAGCCACTTTGTTGGCCAGCGTGCCCATGAAGTCGGTATTGGCCAGCATGCGGTCGCGCAGTCCAGGCGTATGAGTACTGTAGTCGATGCGGGCTGCCTGGATGAGGTCTCCTATGCGTACGCCCTCCGGGCAGGCCACTTCGCAGCGCTTGCAGTTCAGGCACATCTTCAGAGACTCGCTGAAGAACTTCGCATCTTTCATTCTGTAGCGCTCCTGGTCGGGGCCGGATTGCTTCGGCCCCGGGTATGTCGGTTCCACTGCCGATACGGGGCAGTACACCGTACAGATGCTGCACTTGAGGCACTGCTCGAGATTATGGCGGCTGATGCTTTTTATCTGTGTTTCTTCTGCCATGCTCTTATTCGCTTAATATGTTGTGTGCAGCCTGCAGGGCGGTAAGCATGTCAACGCCCTCCTTGTCGGCCTGCCGGGTTGCGTCATTGCCGCTCAGCACGTCGCCGGCTGCATAAAGGTTGCCGATGGTTTGCCCTGCCTTCTGCGTGCGTAGTTTTTCGTCGGTTCGCACCCCGTAAGTCATGTAGGGTTGGGCGTCGAATACGCCTGCCGCATGCCAGTCTTCGCGGGCCTGATGGGCGTCAACGTCGAGTCCGAAGACCGGTTCCAGTATCTGCCTGTAGTTGGATAAGAGCCCTCCACTCATGAACGAACCCGTTGCCAGCACGTAGTTGTCGGCCTTGAGTGGGGTGTCCTGCAGGTGCTCGGTGGTGATGTTTTCCAGCTGCCGGCCCAGTTCGCCGCCCGTAACGGCATCGTTGTTGAGGTAAGTACCGCCCAGGGCGCAGAACCGCCGGCGCAGTTTTTGCTGCATCATGACCCCGGGCACCGAGGGCGGCATGGTGACCACAAACTGCAGCTGCCGGCCCGTAAGCCCGCGTAGCGTGTCGGCACAGCCGCTGTTGGCAAAGCCCATGACGGCCGGCAGCAGCATGACATCGGCCCCGGTGGGTATCTTGCGCAGCTCTGCTGCCACCTTGCGCAGCTTCTCCTCGTCGTCCAGAACCTTGGCTATGTTGGTGGCCCGCATCTCCGAGGGGCTCCGGCGGGCATACTCCAGTTCGGGAGTGGTAACGGTATAGGTGGCCGTGGCCACGCCGGCTTGTTCTAAGTGGTGGCGGAAGAAGTCGACGGGAAAGTCGAGAAACCCTTCGATGTTGACGATGGCAGCGCGCTTCCAGGCCGTTTGGCCGGCTGCGTTGGCCGTGGCCAGTCCCTGGAGCGTGAGCCATGCAGGCATCATGGTGCCGATGGGAGTGAGCCTGCAGTGGTTGCTCTCGCCGCCCCCCGCGAAGCTCATACCCGCCCGCGAGAGCAGCTCCTGCGCCTCGGCAGCCTTCTGCCGGTGGTCGGTAACCTTGGCGTAAGGGTGCGAGGCAGGCAGCTGCGCCATGGCTTCAAAGGGGTTGAGCGCAATCTCTCCGCCCTCGTTGTAGCCCATCAGCCCGATGCTGCCCGAGGCATAATGCAGACTGCTCTGGCCGGCAGCGGCTATGAGTACGCGCTGGCCGGCCTCGGCCAGCCTGATGCCGCAGGTAAAACCGGCCAATCCGCCCCCTATGATGATGGTATCGTATCTCATAATTTCTTGTCTTTATCAGGTGTAACGACGCGGTCCAGCCCGCAGAGTCCGGCGTAGATGGTCTGCGTGAGCTGTGCTTCCTTGAGCGTGTCGCCCCATGCCACGGGGCGCATACCTTTCCATCGCTCCTGCAAGAAGTCCTTGAGGTCGGCCTCGGCCTGGCCTGCCTGCATCTTTGCAGCACGGCACAGAACGCCTGCGGCACGCATGGTACAGAGCTCGCCCTGGCAGGTTCCCATGCCTGTACGCGTGCGTCGGCGCAGGTTCAAGAGGTTGTGAATGTGCAGCTTGTCGGCTGCAAACGTCACTTCTCCTACGCTCACCTGCTCGCATTCGCAAACCAGAGCGCGGTCGGAGGCCGTCTGGTGGCCGATGTGGCGCACCATGGCGCCGTGGCGTCCGGCTGCAGCGTTGCGCGTGTAGTCGGTACTTGAGCCCACGGGTTCTTCCGATCCGGGCAGCGGAACGGCAGCAGTTTCGCACTTCCTGCTTACGCCCAGCTTGCGACAGGCCAGGTTGGTGGCCACTTCGGCCATCATGCGGTAGGTCATCATCTTGCCTCCTGTAATGGTAATGAGGCCTGCCAGTCCGTCGCGTTCTTCGTGATCAAGCAGCACAATGCCCCTGCTGATGCTGCGCCCCGTAGGGTCATTGTCGGCTGCCACTAAGGGGCGCACGCCTGCGTAGGCCCGCAGCACGCGGGTAGAGGCCAGTGCCGGCGCCAGCTTCTGGCCCTCGCGGAGCAGGAGGTCCACCTCCCGTGGCGTTATCCCGAGGTTGTCTACGGTGTCAAAGGGAACCCTGTCGCTCGTCGTTCCGATAACGCACACGGTATCATCCGGCACCAGTATGTCGGCATTGTTGGGCTTGCGGCAGCGGTTGATGACCATGTTGTTCACCCTGTGGCCGAAGACAAGCAGCGCTCCCTTGGCCGGAAACATGTTGATACGCACGCCGGCCATGCGGGCGATGCTTTGCCCCCAGATGCCTGCTGCGTTGATAACGAGGCGGCTGCGCACCTCGCGCACCTCGCCGTTGCGGTTGTTGCGCAGGCTTACGCCCACCACGCGGCCGCCCTGCATGATGAGTGCGGTAACCTCATGGTAGGTAAGCAGGCAGGCTCCATGCCGCCGGGCGTCAATCACGTTGGCCGTGGTAAGCATGAAAGGGTCTACGGCCGCGTCGGGAACCCGTACTGCTCCGGTGAGTGCGGGGTTAACGGCAGGCTCCATGCGGAGCGCTTCGGCGGGGTCTATGATGGTGGCATTGATGCCTGCACGGTGGCAGGCGTCAACGAACTGCTGCTGGTAGCCGAGGTTGTCCTCGGGCAATGTGATGAAAAGACCATCGGTTTCTTCCACGCAGTGACGGGCTATCTTGCGCAGAATCATGTTCTCCTTGATACATTCCGAGGCCGACTCACCGTCGGTTACGGCGTAACGGGCACCGCTGTGCAGCAGCCCGTGGTTGCGCCCCGTGGCCCCGTTGGTGAGGTCGTACTTCTCAACAAGCAGCACGCTGAGGCCGCGCATGGCGCAGTCGCGGGCCGTGCCGGCGCCCGTGATGCCGCCTCCTATGATGATGACGTCGTATTCTTTGTTGGTTTCCATGTGCATTGTTTCGTGCATGAGGTCGTAAGCAGGGTTACGGCTTGCAAAACAAAACGCGCCGGGCGTTGTGAGTTGCGAAACGAAACCCATACTTGTTTCTTTCGCAACAAAGGTATATTATATTTCGAAAACACACAAGTTTTATTAGTTTATTTTAACAATAAAGTCCCCATTTGGCAGCTTCAGTCGGCCGACTGCTGCGGAGCGGTTTTGCCGGAGGTGCTTTTCAAGCCTCTTGATGCTATGCTTCAAGCCCCTTGAAGGTATTGTTCAGGCGCCTTGAATGCCACCTCCGCCGCAACGCCCTGTGGCAGGCAGTTCTTGCAAAGACGAGTGTTTACTGTTAATTAGTGTTTGGTTTAAACAAAAACAAATATGATTTTATCGTGTTTATATATATTTTTTGTATAATTGCATCATATTTTTATTTGGAATTCAAAACTAAAATAAATCCTCAAATCACATGAAGCATTATTTCACTTTACTTGCCTTGTTATTTATATCCTGTAGTTCATTGGCTCAAAGAAAGCAATGTGTGTTTGCCGAGGCGCTTGGTGCTTCGACGACATTTGGTGTAAGCTACGATACGCGTTTTAATTCCCATACGAACTGGGGCGGACGAGTTGGGGTTGCCTACACCAATTCACACTCGGATGACTTCTTTCAGAATTCTACTGGACACACAACGGGCTGGACGCTGCCCGTTGCCGTAAACTATCTGTTTGGTCGCAAGGACCACCATGTAGAGCTTGGTCTTGGGGTCAGTTTCGGGCAATATACTTATAAAAACAAAGAGGGGAAGTACACCGTTGAGCGTGATCGCAGCGGGACTTTCGGCTTCTTCGATATCGGTTATCGTTATCAGTCGGAGAATGGAATTACCGTTCGGGCAGGCCTGAACCCGGGTTTCAAGTTTGACGATGATCATGGCGTTGACCGTGATGCGGTAATTTATCCTTATGTCAGTATAGGCTATTCTTTTTAAAATTCATAAGACTGTGAACATGAAACAGGTAATCCTTATCCCAATCTTTTCGGGATTATGCGCCTGAATTCAGATGAATGATCAAGCATGTAAAAAGCAGAAGTAGCAAATAAGATATGGTAGGGAGAGCATCGTATTTAGAGCTCTCGCTTCAAACCTACTTGTATAATATGTTAATATATTGTTAAAGGCACTGCGAAGCGAAACAGGTAAGTAAATAATTCGTATTTTTGTTTCACGTTAAATCAGATGGAAATACTGCCGGAACGGAGCCGCCGGCGCCGTTCGGCACGCAAAGTCCTGCCCTTACATGTATGACTAAAGAAGAAAGGCACAAAACTATACTGGAACAATTCTTCAAGCAAGACTTTGTTCTGGTTTCCGAGTTGGCAGAAATGTTGGATGTTTCATCGGTCACGATACGCAAGGATTTGACCGAACTTGAGAAGGATGGCAAGCTCTACCGCAGCCATGGCAAGGCCATAGCCATTAATCCCTTTGCCAGTAACCGGTCGGTTAACGAGAAAGAACTGCTCTGTCCGGAGGAGAAGTACAAGATAGGCGTTGAGGCTGCCAGGCTGATAGAGGACAACGACTCCATCATCATAGCCTCGGGAACCACCATCCACGCCTTCGCCCGTTGCATCAAGCCGGCCCAGCGACTCACCGTGGTCTCGGCCTCGCTGCAGGCCTCTATCCTGCTGGCCCAGAACGACAACGTGGACATTATCCAGCTGGGGGGCATGCTGAGGCACAGCAGCCAGTCGGTTGTAGGCGACTACAGCGAGCTGCTGCTCAACGACTGTTCGTTCAGCAAGCTCTTCATCGGCGTCGACGGTATCGACTTCGACTTCGGCATTACGACCACTGACATGCGCGAGGCGCACCTCAACCAGAAGATGATACAGGCCGCCCAGCGCACCATTGTGCTGGCAGATTCGTCGAAATTCGGCCGCAGGGGCTTTGCCAAAATCAGTGACATGGAGGACGTGGACATGATTATCACCGACTCGCACATCAAGCCCAACGACCGCAACCGCATAGAGGAGCTCGGCATAGAGCTCATGATAGCCGACGTGGGCTGAACCCCCGCGCCCCTTTTACACTTAAACCCATAAAACAAAACAGATATGAACATTCCGTCAGATTTTGACCCTATCAGGCCCTTTAACCCCGAGGAACTGCCTGAAGTATATGACCGGCTCTTTGCCGACGACCAGTTTCGCAAGGTGGTAACCAACTTCTACCCCGAAGTTCCGTTCGAGGAGGTGGAGAAAAGGGTGCGCCGCTGCAAGACGAACCTGGAGTTCCAGAAGGTTTTCTGCTACCCCTTCCTGCAGAAACTCATCACGCAGGCCAGCCTGGGGTGCAGCATGGACTCCTCGAGCGTGAACATCAAGCGGCGCTACACCTTCGTGAGCAACCACCGCGACATCGTGCTCGACTCGGCATTCCTGGACAAGCTGCTGCTTGACGTGGGCTTCGACACTACCTGCGAGATAGCCATTGGCGACAATCTGCTCACCGTTCCGTGGGTAAAAGACCTGGTGCGCATCAACAAGTCGTTCACAGTAGAGCGCGCACTCCATGCCGCCGAGATGTACAGAGCCAGCAAGCGCATGTCGGACTACATGCACTTTGCCATCGCGGAGAAGAAGGAGAACGTGTGGATAGCACAGCGCGAAGGCCGCGCCAAGGACTCTAACGACGTTACGCAGCCCGCCATCTTGAAGATGATGGTTATGGGTGGCGAGGGCAGCCTCATAGACCGGCTCATCTCGCTGCACATCGTTCCGCTGGCAATCTCTTACGAGTACGACCCGTGCGACTATCTCAAGGCGCGCGAATTCCAGCTCAAACGCGACGTTCCTTTCTGGAAGAAAACCTCCGGAGACGACATGGAAAGCATGGTGACGGGCATCAAGGGCTTCAAAGGGCACATCCACTACCACTGCGCCCCGTGCATAGACGAGTGGTTGCGCAAGCAGAACGCCGGGGCACCCAAGAACCAACTGTTCGACAATATAGCCGCTTACATCGATATGCAGATACACCGCAACTACCGTCTCTTTGCCAACAACTACATTGCCCTGGACATGCTGCAGGGCAACAAGGACCATTCCGACATGTATTCGACCAAGGAACGGGCGCTCTTTGAGCAGTATCTGGCCGGCCAGTTGGCCAAAATAGACATCGAGAACAAGGACGAGAAGTTCCTTCGTGGGTGCATACTCAACATGTATGCTAACCCGGCAAAGAACTATTTTGCCGCCCGCGACGCCGAAAGCAGCCGCATCAAGGCCATCATGAACCGCTTTACGTTCAAGAAGTCCTGATGAGGTGCTCCCGCCGATGGCATGACCTCTGCCTCGCCATGCTGGCAGCAGTGCTGCTGGCAGCGTGCAGCAACGACAACTACGATGCCGGCGACGGCAGGTACTCCTACCTTACGTCCGACTTCGTAGAGGCTTTTTCTGCCTCTCCCGGCTCCATCCGGCGGGCCGTGACGGATGCCGACGAGCAGCTGGAGTTCTCTGCCGCCATCGCTGCCCGGTGGGCTACGAAAGCCGACTCAGTGTATCGGGCCCTGCTATATTATAATAAGGTGGGGACTGAAGCAGAGCCCGTGAGCATTGTCCGCGTACCTGTGCTGCAGCCGGTAGTGGCTTCAGAGGGCGTTGCCATACCTACCGACCCGCTCGAATTCGTAAGTGCATGGGTTGGTAAGAACCGTAAATACCTGAACATAGGCCTCGGACTGAAGACCGGAAAGCAGGAGGAAGCCGACAACAAGCAGCAGGTAGGGGTGGTGACCGATGCCGTTTACACCCGTGGCGACGGCACCCAAGAGGTGCACTGCCGCCTTACGCACAGCCAGAACGGCGTACCCGAATACTACACCAGCCACGTTTACGTGAGCATTCCCTTGCAGGCATGGCCGGCCGGAACGCAGATTTACCTTTCCATAGCCACCTACAAAGGCACCGTTACCAAGCGTTTCAGCAAATAAAAGCACCTGTCTTTTGCCCTTGAGGGTTACAGGCGTGATAGTTGTTAACGGCTGTCATTACTCAAAAAGAAAGGCAGCAGACCACACGTCTGCTGCCTTTCAACTATTGGCCTTTACCTTTTTTATCTTCTTAACTTCCTTAACTTCTGAAGAACTCATCCCTTCAGCTTAACCGAGAGCTTCTCCAACATGTCGCGGGTCATGGCATCCAGATTGTAGGCTGGTGCCCAGTCCCACTCCTGGCGGGCGCAACTGTCGTCCATGCAGTCGGGCCAACTCTCGGCAATACGCTGCTTCAGAGGGTCCACATCGTACACCATCTCGAACCCGGGCTTGTACTTCTTGATGGCCTGAAACACCGTTTCGGGGCCGAAGCTCATGGAAGCAATGTTGAAACCGTTGCGGTGCACGAGCCTTGAAGGGTCGGCCTCCATGAGCTGGATGGCGGCCTTGAGGGCGTCGGGCATGTAAATCATGTCCATGCGTGTGCCCTCCTTGATGGGGCAGACGAACCTCTCACCGCGCACGGCGTAGTAGTAAATGTCGACTGCATAGTCGGTGGTGCCGCCTCCGGGAGGCGTAACATAGGAGATGACTCCCGGGAATCGCACTGAACGAGTGTCCACTCCGTACTTCAGGTTGTAGTAGTCGCTCAGCAGTTCGGTCGTTACCTTCGTCACACCGTACATGGTTCGGGGCCGCTGAATGGTGTCCTGCGGCGTCAGCTCGTGCGGAGTAGTGGGGCCGAAGGAGCCTATGGAGCTCGGCGTAAACACGGCGCAGCCGTTTTCGCGGGCCACTTCGAGGATGTTCCACAGCCCGTCTATGCCTATCTTCCAGGCCAGCCGGGGCTTTGACTCTGCCACTACGGAGAGCAGAGCGGCCAGGTTGTAGATGGTGTCTACGTGGTATTGTCTCACCACCTGGGCTATCAGCCCGCCATCATTCACGTCGGCCAGTTCGGCGGGGCCGGCATCTCGCAGCTCTCCCTGTGGCTCGGCACCTTTGATGTAGCCTGCCACAACGTGTTCGTTACCGTAAGTTTTCCTTAATTCTCTTGTCAGTTCGGAACCTATCTGTCCCGTAGAACCGATAACCAAGATATTTTTCATATTCCTGTTTAAAGTCCTTGTTCGGACTGCAAAATAAGCAAATATTTCCCACAAACGGCCACTTCTTGCCCGGAAAGTTTGTTTTTTGCCCCCGGTTTTATAAAAAATAACACAAGAAGCAGGCGCATATCGCGAAAAATGAGTTACTTTGCGGATACGAATTATTAAATGTCTAATAACATGTACGGAAAGATTAAACAACATTTAGGGAACAAGTTGGCCGAGCTGAAAGAGGCCGGACTGTACAAGGAAGAGCGCATCATCGAGAGCCCACAGGGTGCATCTATCCAGGTAAAAGGCAAAGAAGTGCTCAACTTCTGTGCCAACAACTATTTAGGACTCTCCAATCATCCCCGCCTCATCGAAGGAGCAAAGCAGATGATGGACCGCCGCGGCTTCGGTATGTCTTCGGTTCGCTTCATCTGCGGCACACAAGACATCCACAAGGAGCTGGAAGCCGCCATCTCTGAATACTTCCACACCGAGGACACCATCCTCTATGCAGCCTGCTTTGATGCCAACGGCGGCCTCTTCGGAGCTTTCCTTACGGAGGAGGATGCCATTATATCAGATGCGCTGAACCATGCCAGCATCATCGATGGTGTGCGCCTCTGCAAGGCCAAACGCTACCGTTACGCCAACGCCGACATGGCCGAACTGGAGCAGTGCCTTATCGAGGCACGCGACCAACGCTTCCGTATCATCTGCACCGACGGCGTGTTCTCCATGGACGGAAACGTGGCCCCGATGGACAAGATTTGCGACCTGGCCGAGCAGTACGATGCCCTCGTGATGGTTGACGAGAGCCACTCGGCCGGTGTTGTGGGCCCCACGGGCCACGGAGTGAGCGAACTTTGCAACACGTACGACCGCGTCGACATCTACACAGGTACCCTCGGCAAGTCGTTCGGCGGCGCTCTCGGCGGCTTCACCACCGGCCGCAAGGAGATAATCGACATGCTCCGCCAGAGCTCCCGGCCCTATCTGTTCTCCAACTCGCTGGCACCCTCCATCATCGGAGCCAGCCTCGAAGTGTTCAAGATGCTCAAGGAAGACAACTCGCTGCATGACAAATTGGTGGAAAACGTTAACTACTTCCGCAACAGCATGCACAATGCAGGCTTCGACATCAAGCCCACGCAGAGCGCCATCTGTGCCGTCATGCTGTACGATGCGCCCCTGTCGCAGGAGTATGCCAACCGCCTTTTGGACGAAGGAATATACGTTACGGGCTTCTACTACCCCGTAGTGCCCAAGGGGCAGGCACGTATCCGCGTGCAGATAAGCGCCGCCCACACGCGTGAACAGCTCGACCGCTGCATCACTGCCTTCATTAAGGTGGGCAAGGAGCTCGGAGTACTCAAATAGTTCGTATGCAATAACACATAGGCCGCTAAGCAGTTAGAACTTGGCGGCCTTTTTTTCAGCCCACAACGTCACCCTTTTCTTAGCCCCCGCATCCGCTTATGATTACCCTGATACTTTTCTACGCGCTCCTATTCCTGCTGTGTTTGCACGTCAGCCGTAAAAAAGGAGTGCCCTTATTGCTGATGGTTTTCAGCCTCGTGCCTTTCGCCATAGCCCCCATGTTGCTGTTTATGAGCATCTTCTTCTTCGATAATCCGAGCGTAGAGTGGCATGCTTGGCTTGCTTTTGCGGGCGTAAACGGCTATTCTCTCCTTATCTTGGCGGGCGCATATTGTTCCGTCCGGCTCTATTGCAAGAACCATCGCCGCTGGGCCTGGGCGCTTCCAACGGTCTTCCATGTCATCAATATCACGTTTTTAGGCTATTTGTTTCTGTCCTGAAGGTATCTTCGCCGAACTTTCGACACTTGTCAAACGATCGTGCGACACCTGTCAAATAATCGTGCGACAAGTGTCAAAAGTTGCAGAAGCATAGCTTCAGCATTTTAAAAGGAATGGTGCACGCAGGCCGGTTGATGCCTTCGCGGCGCCTTACCGGAGCTCGTCGAGCAGCTGTGCCAGCGTGTCTATGTCGTCGCTGGTAGTGGCCCAGCTCGTTACGAAGCGGCACTCGAAGGCGTCCTTGCCGCAGGGCGCCCAGTGAGTGAACTGCACCCGTTGCTCCAGTTGCCTCACCTTGTCGTTGGGAAGGATGACGAACTGCTGGTTGGTGGGCGAGTTGATGCTGAACCGATAGCCGCGTTGGGCGAACAACTGCTTCATTCGGGCGGCCATGGCGATGGCATGGCGCGAGATTTCGAGATAGAGGCCGTCGGTAAAAAGGGCGTCGAACTGCAACCCGATGAGCCGACCTTTGGCCATGAGGGCACCGTGTTGCTTCACGATAGTGAAGAAGTGGCGGGGCTCGTCGGCCGCCGTCGGGAACACGACAGCTTCTCCGCAGAGCGCTCCCACCTTGGTTCCGCCGATGTAGAAGGCGTTGCAGTGGGCGGCGATGAAGGGCAAATCGACGTCTACTCCCTCTGCAGCAAGGCCGTAGCCCATGCGTGCACCGTCGATGAAAAGCTTGAGGCTGTACTGCCGGCAGACGCTGTAGATGTCGTTAATCTCGCTGGCCGAGTAGATGGTTCCGTACTCGGTGGGGAACGTGATGTAAACCATTCCGGGCTGGGCCAGGTGCTCCGTGCTCTCGTCGTGTACGAACCAGTCCATGTAGTCGGCCAGTTCGGCGGCCTTCATCTTGCCCTCGTGGGCGGGCAGGGCGATGACCTTGTGGCCTGTGAACTCCACGGCGCCGGCCTCGTGCACGTTGATGTGGCCCGTCTCGGCACTGATAACGGCCTCGTGGTGGGCCAGCATGCCGTCTATCACGGTCATGTTTGTCTGCGTTCCTCCGCTCAGGAAGTAGATGCGGGCGTCAGGAGCAGCGCAGGCGCGGCGTATCTTCTCCTTGGCCGCATCGCTCCACTCGTCGGCTCCGTAGGTAAGACTCTGCTTGCCGTTGGTCTCCATCAGATGTTCCAATACCTTGGGGTGCGCCCCGTTGTTGTAGTCACTCTCAAATGAAATCATAACAAAAATATCTCTTATCTATTATCTCTTATCTTTTATCTCTTATCTTTTATCTCATTCACCCACGCCGCTATGTCGGCCATTACCTCCATTGCCATCGTCTCCTCTATCTGGTAGTACTCGTTTGTTCCGCCCGTGGAGCAGTGCTGGAAGAGGTGGTTCAGGCCCTCATACTCCTTGATGAGGTTCAGTTTGTGGCCGCTCTGCTGCAACCGGCGGATAGCCTCAAGGTTGCTGGCGGGCAGTACCTGGTGGTCTTTGCTGCCGTTTACGGCCATGAGCGGTATGCTTACGCGGCGGATGTAGACTGCCGGGTCGCAGTCGATGAAGTAGTTCATCCACGCGTCCTGCGGTTTCGATGCCAGTTCGCTGCGCAGGTTTTGCACGCTCTGTGTGGCAGGCATGCCGTAAAGTTGCAGGTTGGCATTGGTCTGCTCGGCCAATAACGTGTCGCCTTTGATGCCCGGTCCGGCCATACTTACGATGAAGTCGGCCGCACGCTCGGCACCTAACATGAACGCGATGAGGCCTCCCTCGCTGTGACCGAGCACTCCCACGGGGCCGAACTGCCTGCGTTGGCGCAGGTAGTTGAGGCCTGCCTTGGCGTCGTCGGCAAAGCCTTGCGAGGTTGTTCCCTTGAAGTTGCCGGTAGACTTGCCTACACCGCGGTCGTCGTAGCAGAGCGATGCGATGCCGTTACGGGCCAGATAGTCGGCCAGCACCAGAAAAGGCTTATGACCGAACACTCCCTCGGTGCGTGTCTGCGGGCCGCTGCCGGTAACCATCAGCACCACGGGCACGCGCTTGCCGGCCTTGTATCCAACGGGCAAAGTGAGCGTTCCGGCCAGCGTGGCGTTGGCAGCGGGATTGCTGAAGGTTACTTCCTCGGTGGCGTAAGGGTAGGGTTGTTTCGGCTCCTGCGGACGGGCGGGGGCCGTGGTCTTGCCCGGTTTCAGCTCAAAGGGCAGCGTGACGGGACCTTGACGGAACGTGCCGCTGATGGTCTGATTGGTCAATTTGCCCGTGTAAGACATGCCGATGGCCGGTACCTGCAGGCTTACGGAGTCGGCCGAGAGGTGGAGCAGCTGCGCCGGAATGCCCTGTGCGCCCTGTGCGGGCACATCGATGGTGCACTGGCTGGTGCCGTCTGCGGTCTTAGAGAAGTTGAAAACCATCTCCAGTTGCTGCGGTCCGGCATTCAAGTTACCCTTCCATGAGCCGGTTATCTCTTGTGCGGAGGCTGTTCCCACGGCTGTTATCATCAGTATAGTAATAATCAGTTGTTTCATAGGGTGTTGGGTGTTAGGGAATTGGGTGTTAGGTGATGGGTGTTGGGTGATGATGGATGGAAGTTTTGGGTGATAGGTGATGGGTGATAGGTGATGATGGATGGACTTGTAGATTGGTGGGTTCTAAATCTAAACAGAGAACCCACCAGAAGTCCACAGCAGGCATTAAAGCTCCCCTCCTTCGGAGGGGTAGGGGGAGGTTAACACCCTCTTGAGCACCACCTGCGCACTAATCTCGCGGTTGGCAGCCTCAGGGATGACGAGCGAACGGTCGCTCTCGATGACTTCATCGGTAACGATGAGGCCGCGACGAACGGGCAGACAGTGCATGAAATAGGCGTTGCGGGTCCAGCTCATGTGCTCACTGTCGATGGTCCACGAGCGGTCTTGGCTCAATATGCGGCCGTAGTCGGCCTTGTTCTTCACACCCGGACAGCTCCAGTTCTTGGCGTACACGAAGTCTGCACCTTCCAGAGCCTTGCGCTGGTCGTACTCCACGCGGGCGTTGCCCACGAACTTCGGGTCGAGTTCATAGCCCTCGGGGTGCGTGATAACGAAGTCAACATCGGCCGCGTTCATCCACTGCGCAAAGCTGTTAGGCACCGCCTGGGGCAGCGCGCGGCAGTGGGGAGCCCAGGTGAGCACCACCTTGGGGCGCGCCGAAGCAGCCGGATTGCGGTGCTCGCTGATGGTGATGAGGTCGGCAAAGGCCTGCAGCGGGTGCACCGTAGCTGTCTCCATGGCCACCACGGGCTTGCCGCTGTACTTCACGAACTGGTTCACAATGGTCTCTGCATAGTCGAAGTCGCGGTCCTCGAGGCCGGCAAAGGAGCGCACGGCTATGATGTCGCAGTAGCATCCCATTACCGGAATGGCCTCCAGCAGGTGCTCACTCTTGTCGCCGTCCATGATGACGCCGCGCTCCGTTTCCAGCTTCCAGGCGCCTGCGTTGACATCCAGCACGATAACGTTCATGCCCAGGTTCATGGCTGCCTTCTGCGTGCTGAGCCGCGTGCGCAGGCTGTTGTTAAAGAAAATCATCAACAGCGTCTTGTTTTCTCCCAAGCTGCGGTAGGCAAAACGGTTGCGTTTCACCTCCTCGGCTTCGTGCAGTGCCTGGTTCAGGTCACCTATGTCTGCTACATTAAAGAATGTTCTCATATCATTGTTTGTTTGGTGTTTCGGTTCCATTTGCCCCCGTGGGGGGCGGTGGGTGCTACCTTATCTGGCCGTGACCCGTAATGAGCCACTTGTAGGTGGTAAGCTCTTCGAGCGCCATAGGGCCGCGGGGGCCCAGCTTCTGGGTGCTGATACCGATTTCGGCACCCATTCCGAACTGCGCTCCATCTGTGAAGCTGGTGGGTGCGTTGACGTAAACGCAGGCGGCATCGACCTCACGCTGGAAGCGTAGTGCATGGCTTTCGTCCTCGGTAATGATGCTTTCGCTGTGCCCGGAGCCGTACTGTGCGATGTGTGCCAGTGCCTCGTCGAGCGATGCCACCGTCTTGATGGCGAGCTTGTAGTCCATGAACTCGGTGCCGTAAGTTGCCGCATCGGCATGCTGCAGCAAGTTGGCAGGATATTCGTTTGCCAGCGCTTCGAAGGCCGGAGGGTCGGCATAGAGGCGCACCGAGTGGCTGATGAGCGGCCGGCAGAGTGCAGGCAAGTGGGCCAACCGTTGCCGATGAACGATGAGACAGTCGAGAGCATTGCACACGCTGGGCCTCCGTGTCTTGGCATTATTGATGATGCGGCTGCCCATTTCCGTATCTCCGTATTCGTCGAAGTAGGTGTTCACCACGCCTGCTCCCGTCTCGATGACCGGCACCCGGGCGTTGTCACGCACAAAGCGGATGAGCTTCTGTCCGCCCCGCGGTATGCAGAGGTCTATGTACCCCGTAGCTCCAAGCATGGCGGCCGTGGCTTCGTGCGTCGAAGGAAGCAGCGTTACCGCGGCCGGGTCAATGCTGTTGCTGCGCAGCACGTCGTGTATCAGCTCCACGCAGGCACGGTTCGACTCGTCAGCATCATGCCCGCCTTTGAGTATGCAGGCGTTTCCGCTCTTGATGCAGAGGGCGAACACGTCGAAAGTAACATTGGGGCGGGCCTCGTAGATGATGCCTACAACGCCGAAGGGCACGCTGACGCGCTGCAGCCGGAGCCCGTTCTCGAGCGTGGATTGCTTGAGTATTCGGCCCAGGGGGGAAGGTAATGCGGCCACGCGGCGCATGTCGGCCGCAATGTCCGACAGTCTCCGGGCCGTTAGTTTGAGCCGGTCGTAGAGCGGATTGTCGGCCTCCATGCGGCTCAGGTCGCGCCGGTTGGCCTCCAGCAGCTGCTCCCGGCGGGCTGTGATGGCATCGGCCACGGCGCCGAGAATGGCGTTGCGGCGGTCGTCGGTCAGTGCGGCAAGCTGTCTGGTGGCTGCCTTGGCGTTGCTGAAAGTTTGCAGATAAGACATGTGGTGTTGTTTTACGTTCTCGGTGCAGGAATGAATTCGGTGTGCGGAGTGGCCTCCGGATGCTCGGCCAGGCGTATGAGTATCTCCGGTGCATGGCCGTTGGCGATGATTACTCTGATGCCCTCGGCGGCTGCCTTGGCTGCCGTATGGCACTTGGAAGCCATGCCTCCACGGCCCAAGCTGCTCTTTTCTGCGCTCACGTACCGGCTTACATCGTGGCCATAGGCTACCGTCGGGATGAGATGTGCCTGCGGATTGCCGGGCGTGCCGTCGTAGATGCCGTCTACATTGGTGAGCAGCACCAGCGCCTCGGCACCCATCATGTGGGCCACGAGGCCAGAGAGTTCGTCGTTATCGGTAAACATCAGCTCGGTAATGCACACCGTGTCGTTCTCGTTCACGATAGGCAGCACGCCGTTGCGGAGCATCACCTCCATGCAGTTCTGCTGGTTGCGGTACTGCTCCTGGGCACCGAAGTTCTCCTTCATCGTGAGCACCTGGCCCACGTGGACGGCGTACTCGCGGAACAGGTTGTAGTAAAGACCGATGAGCTTTACCTGCCCGAGCGAGGAAAACAGCTGCCGCTGCTCCGCATTGTCCAGCCCTCGGGCAATGCGTAACTCGTCTCTTCCGGCCGCAACTGCGCCCGATGTAACCAGTATGACCTCGTACTCGTGGCGGCGGAGCCATACCGTCTGGTCGACGATAGCCGAGAGTCGGGTGATGTCGAGCTTGCCGTCATCGCGCGTGAGCACGTTGCTGCCCACCTTTACTACTATGCGTTTCATGTCCTGAGTATCTCCTTACGCTTTACTGCTGTTGCCTAAGCCTTGGCTTCACTATCCTTTTCGCGTATCTCCACGCGGCGAATCTTGCCGCTGATGGTCTTGGGCAGCTCGTCCACGAACTCGATGACGCGCGGATACTTGTAAGGTGCGGTCTCGTGCTTCACGTGGTTCTGCAGTTCTTTAATGAGCTCTTCGCCCTGCTTGTCCTTCCATTCGGCGGCCAGTACCACGGTGGCCTTCACCACCATACCGCGCACCTCGTCGGGCACGCCGGTAACAGCACACTCCACGACGGCGGGATGCGTCATGAGTGCACTTTCCACTTCGAACGGGCCGATGCGGTAACCGGAGCTCTTGATAACGTCGTCGGCGCGGCCCACGAACCAGTAGTAGCCGTCTTCATCGCGCCAGGCGAGGTCGCCGGTGTGGTAGATGCCGTGGTTCCAGGCCTTCTCCGTGAGCTCTTCGTCGCGGTAGTAACCCTTGAAGAGACCAAGAGGTTTGCGGTCGCCTACGTGCACACAAATCTCTCCTTTTTCTCCGTCTTCGCACGGAGTGCCGTCAGGTTTGAGCAGACAGATATCGTACTGCGGGTTGGGTTTGCCCATGCTGCCCGGCTTGGGCTCCGTCCAGGGGAAGGAACCCAGCGTCATCGTGGTTTCCGTTTGGCCGAAGCCTTCCATCATCTTGATGCCGGTAAGGTCGTAGAACTTCTTGTACACGGCCGGTTCCAGCGCTTCTCCGGCCGTGGTACAGTAGCGCAGGGCCGAGAGGTTGTACTTGGAGAAGTCCTCCTGTATCATGAAGCGGTAGATGGTTGGCGGTGCGCAGAAGGACGTGATGCGGTATTTCTCCATGGCGCGCATAATCTTCTGGGCCGTAAACTTCTCGTGGTCGTACACGAAGACGGTAGCTCCGGCGAACCACTGGCCGTAGAGTTTGCCCCAAACAGCTTTGCCCCAGCCCGTGTCGGCCACGGTCAGATGGATGCTGTTCTCATCCAGATTGTGCCAGAAAACACCCGTCGTGAGGTGCCCCAGGGCGTAGAGATAGTCGTGTGCCACCATCTTCGGCTCGCCGCTTGTGCCGCTTGTGAAGTACATGAGCATGGTATCTTCGTTGGTGTTCACGTGCTCCGGGCGGCTGAAGGCGGGTGCCTGGGGCCACTCCCGGTGCCAGTCGTGGAAGCCCCGGGGTACGGGCTTATCGCCCTCCACCATGGAGTTAACGGCAATGAGGGTGCGAACGGTGGGGCTCTCGGCCATGGCTTCCTGTATCTGCGAGGTCACGTAGCTGTCGTTGCAGCAAATGATGGCCTTGATGCTGGCCCGCTGGTTGCGGTACGCAATGTCCTTGGCGGTGAGCATGTGGGTAGCGGGAATGGCCACGGCGCCTATCTTGCACAGGGCCAGCATGGACAACCACCACTGGTAGTGGCGCTTGAGAATGAGCATCACCTTGTCGTCGTGACCAATGCCCAGGCTGCGGAAGTAGGCTGCGGTGCGGTCGGTTTGCTCCTTGAGGTCGGCAAACGTGGCGCGTACTTCTTCGCCCCGCTCGCTCGTCCAGAGCAGGGCAAGCTTGTCGGGAGCCTCCTCCGCCCAGGCGTCCATTACGTCGTAGGCGAAGTTGAAGTTCTCGGGTATGATGAAATGCAGGTGCTCCTTGAAGTCTTCCTCCGAAGAGAAACGTGTCTGCTTGAGAAATCTTTCTATCATGTTGTATTGCTTTTTTAAGTTCATGTTGTGTTGCCTGCGCCTCCGCAGGTTGCTTCCGCGGCCGCTGCAGGCCGTCGGTAATCTTTTTACCGCATGGTGGTAATGCCTTTACCAGATAGTGGTAATGCCTCTACATGATGCTGGTAATGCCTTTACCAGATAGTGGTAATGCCTTTACCAGATATTGGTAACGGGTTGGTAAAATGCCTGGCGGGCGGTTGGAGCTTGTTTCTGGGGTCTATATAACTACGCAGAGGAACCGGCACTGCTCGTTGCCGATGGCGCGCATGCAGTGCTGCTCGGAGGAGTCGAAGTAGATGCTGTCGCCGGGGTTGAGGGTGATAACCTTCTCGCCGATGGTTATCTCGAGCACTCCCTCGATGATGATGTCGAACTCCTGGCCCTCGTGTGCGTTCTTGCTGTGGTTCTCGTCGCCCGGCAGCGGGTCTACCGTAACGAGATAGGGGTCAACTTTGCGGCGCCTGAAGCCGCTGGCCAGGCTCTGGTACTTGTAGTCCTTGCGGCGGTTCACGCTCAGTCCCTGCCCCTTGCGGGTCACGAAGTAGGCGTTCATGCGCGGTTCCTCGCCAAAGAGCAGCACGTTAAGGTCTATGCCGTAGCGCTTGGCTATCTTCGAGAGACGGTACACGCCGGGGTCGGCATCGCCGTCTTCTATCTTCCTGTAGTGGTCCAACGTGACTTCACAAAGCTCTGCCACTTCCGCTTCGGGGATGTCGAGTACCTCGCGTAAGCCCCTCAGCCGCTGGCCTATTTGCTTTAATGTTTCTTCTGCCATTATATGTTCATTTGATTAATTCGAGTCAAAAGTACGAAAAAACTTTCAAATTCAGCCCGCCGGTTTTCGTTTTCTTTCGCCCTTGGGTGATAAAACGCAAAAAGTTGCACACTGTTTTTTAGAGTGTGCAACCTTTTGAGTTGTTTTTCTGTTAATCTGTTATTGCAGTCCTGCCTTGAGCCCGCGTATCACGGAACTGGTAAATCCGGCGTGCTCCATGGCGTTGAGTCCCTTGATGGTTAGGCCTCCGGGAGTGGTTACCTTGTCAATTTCGGCCTCGGGATGGCTGCCCGTTTGCAGCAGTAAGTCAACCGCTCCCTTAACCGTTTGCAGCACAATATCCTTGGCAACGTCGGCCTTGAAGCCCAGTTCCACGCCCCCTTCGGCCGCTGCCCTGATGTAACGCATGGCGTAGGCTATGCCGCATCCGGCCATCATCGTGCCCGCCGGCAGCAGTTGCTCGTCAACAATCATCGCCTTGCCCAGGTCGTTGAAGATGGCTGCCACGGCCTCGGTTTGCCGCGGGGTGGCATGGCAGGGTGCGATGAAGGTCATGGACGATTTTACTGCTATGGCCGTGTTGGGGATGACTTGATGCAGGCAGGGCTTTTCCGTGCCCTTATCGAGCCACTTGAAGAGCTGCTCGGAGGGGACCGAAGCTGCCATGTTGAGTATCGACTGGCGGCTGTAGTCGAGCCCGGATTTTATCTCCTCGATGACCGGCTGTACCAGCCAGGGCTTTACGACGAGGGCAATGAAGTCGGCATCGGCCACGGCCAGCCGGTTGTCGGTAGTGGTGGTGGCGCCCATGTCGGCCAGATGGCGGAGCTTGTCGGCATGAGGATTGGCCACGATGACGTCTTGCGGCGCGAATACAGTGCCCCTGATGAGGCCTTGGGCCAGAGCTCCGCCCATGGCGCCGGCACCTATAATGGCTATTTTCATAAGTCGGAGAGTACGTTGGTGAGTCGGTTCAGGAAGTCGTCGGCTTCTGTCTTGGACAGGCAGAGCGGCGGCAGAACGCGCAGCATGTTGGTCGATGCGCTGCCCGTAAAGCAGTGCTGGTTGTAGATGAGCTTGGCACGGACGTCCTTCTGCGGCACGTCGAGCACGATGCCTATCATGAGTCCGCGGCCGCGAACCTCAAGTATATGGGGCTGGGTGTGCTGCAGCTCGCGGAGCCGGGCTATGAGGTATTCGCCCGTTTCGCGTGCGTTTTCCACCAAATGTTCCGCTTCGAACACGTCGAGAACGGCCAAGGCAGCCGCACAGGCCAGGTGATTGCCGCCAAAGGTGGTGCCCAGCTGACCGTAAACGGGCTTGAACCGGGGCGAGATGAGCACGCCTCCCATGGGGAAGCCGTTGCCTATGCCCTTGGCTACTGATATGAGGTCGGGGCGTATACCGAGCCACTGGTGGGCGAAGAACTTGCCGCTGCGGCCGTAGCCACACTGTATCTCGTCGCAGATAAGCACCGTTCCGTACTTCTTGCAGGCCGCCTCCAAGCCTTGTGCAAACTCGGGTGTGGCCATGTTTACGCCGCCTACGCCCTGGATGCACTCCAGTATGCAGGCGCACACATCGCCCTTGGCGAGTTCCTGCTCCCATGCCTCAAGGTCGTTCATGGGCAGGAACGTAACGTGGTTGTTATCGTTTACGGGGGCAACTATCTTGGGGTTGTTGGTCACCTCGACAGCTAACGACGTGCGTCCGTGGAACGATTTGGCCACGGAGAGTATGCGTTTGCGGCCGTTGTGGAACGAGGCGAGCTTCAGACAGTTCTCGTTGGCCTCGGCTCCGGAGTTGATGAGAAACAGCTGGTAGTCGTAGTAGCCACTGATGGAGCCCAGCCTTTGAGCCAGTTCACGTTGCAGATTGTTGATTACGGAGTTGCTGTAAAAGGGCAACTTGCCGAGCTGCTGCGTCAGCATCTCAACGTAGTGAGGGTGGCAATGGCCAATGCTGATGACGGCGTGGCCGCCATACAGGTCGAGATACTCTTGCCCCTTGTCGTCCCACACCTTGCATCCACGGCCTTTGACGATGTTGACATCGAAGAGCGGATATACGTTAAATAATTCCATTTGAGAACCTCCCCCGACCCCTCCGAAGGAGGGGAGTGCCTCGCGGGGGCGCGTTTTTTGCGGGCACTTCGCATTTGTTGGTTTTTTGTTGCTTGTTTCTGCTTTGTTGATTTGCTGCTTCTGTTCCTCTTCTTTTTGCGAGGAGAGCTTCTTGGGCAGCTCTTGTTCTTCTCCTATATCTCTGCTTCTGCCTGTCATCTCCTCCTCCGCCTCCCCTTTCTAAAAAAAAAAAAAAAAAAAAAAAAAAAAAAAAAAAAAAAAAAAAAAAAAAAAAAAAAAAAAAAAAAAAAAA
>LAHS01000275.1_pt1 | contig 94919 bp, 158 predicted proteins | sample 329651 | NCBI WGS metagenome assembly LAHS01 (sample SAMN03275699, study PRJNA271635) | activated sludge metagenome | isolation source: sample C-1 Sludge from hydrolytic chamber (first chamber) of Anaerobic...
GAAACAGCGTAAGCAGATAAGTATTAAAAATTTAAAGGCTGAAAACAATATGAAGAATTATACATTTAATATTAAGAATAACAAGAGTAACACAACAACTTTTCGTACAAACAACCATAAGAGTCTTGATGACATTATTGCTGCTGATATAATTAAAGAGGCTAAGTCTCTATTTAAGACAACATCACCTACGTTGAATATACTAGGTAAGAAGTATCATACAAATAATACACATCTTATTGATGATGATTATATCGACGATTTATATCGTAGTTGTGGTGGTGACGGTAATAAAAAAGTCACAACAATCATTCTTAATCGCAGTGGTCTGAAGGATAACAAGTTTATCAACGCTGCAAACTTCTTAGCTAATTATAAGTCTAACAAGACTCATAAGTTTGCTTTGAATACATTATATTATACAACTGATAATATACCAGTTATATTCTATGATGATGAGATTCAGATTGGCTATGAAACATTTAGCTATGACGCATTCTCAAATATAGACTTTCTTAACAATCTTGCTCCTAAGACTAAGAAAGTAATAATCGAAATTAACATCAAGTTATAATAATAAAACTTAAAAATTATAACAAATGATAACATTACCTACAAGTAAGATTCCAGCAACTTCAACTAATCCTCACTTCTTAATTCTATATGGCCGTCCTAAAGCAGGAAAGACAAGTGCATTAGCACAATTAGATAATAATCTAATTATAGATTTAGAGGGTGGTTCTACTTTTATTGACGCAATGTCAATTCAATGTAGAAACGTAACAGAATTAGGAGAGGCTGCTCAAGCCATTAGAGCTAAGAATGCTGAAGTAGGACATTATTTCTATGATCATATCACAATAGATAACGCCACAAGGCTAGAAGAAATTTGTCTTAGTTATGCAGCATCTTTATATCGTAATACTCCAGTTGGTAAAAACTGGAAAGGAACAGATGTAAGACTTCTTCCAAACGGTTCAGGATATTTATTTATCCGTCAAGCTGTTAGAAAAGTAATAGATATGTTCCGAGAGCTAACCAATGAGTTTATTCTAGTTGGACACGTAAAAGATGTTCAAATAGATAACAATGGAGAAGAGTTGTCAGAAATGGCACTTGATTTAGTTGGTAAACTTTCACAGATAATCTGTGGAGAAGCTGATGCTGTAGGATTAGTATTCCGTAAGGGAAACGAAACTCATATCAGTTTTAAGGGTGGCGACGGTTCTATTAAAGAAGCACGTGCTCCTCATTTAAGAGGACAAGACATAGTTATTGCTACCGGAAATGAAGAAGGCAGCATAACAACATATTGGGATAGGATTTATAAGAAATAATCCGAGATTTCAGAATCACAGAATCAGTAAATTAAAGGAAAAAATTATGTATAGTACAAAGACAGCAACAGTTAACAACGAAGATTTTGTTAGCAATTATATGAAAGTAGGCATTAATGATAATGTTACTCTAAAAGAAGTAAATGTTAATAAAACTCAGAATGGTAGAGATTTCTTAGAGGTTATTTTCAGTAATGAAAATGATCAAATAGCGAAGATGACATTTTGGAAGAATGAAAAGAATATGTGGGTTAAGACTGATGAAGAACTTCAGCATAGAGATGATCAACAGTTTGGCCAGATTTTGCAGATTATTGATTCATTCTACGAAACACGTCCAGAAGCTGAATTTAATAATTTCTTGGAGATGATTAATTGGGTGAAAGAAAAACTTACACCTATGATCGAAGCTAAGAAACTTTTAAGAATCAAAGTCGTATATGATAGCAAAGGTTATACTAAAGTATCTACTCTTGGTATCTTTGTTGAACCTATGACTGTAACAGAAACTCAGGTTAAGTTGTTCAAGAAGGATCTTCTTGAAAGACCAGTAGTAGCTGATACAGAACCAGCTACAGATCCGCTTAGTGCATTAAATAATGTAACTACTCCGGCAACTGAGGATACTGTAAAAAGTGCTGACGACTTACCTTTCTAATAAGGGAACGGTCAGTGGTGGCGTGGAATAAATCCACAATCCTAGAATCGACTAAGAGATTCTTTAATCAATCTTAGCGTATTGCACCGTATGCGTTATTGTATGGCGAAGACGTGGTAAGTTTTACGGAATAATTAAACTAGAGGAGTATCAATAGATATTCCTCGCTTTTGCTTAGATGGCGAAACAGGTAGACGCAATGGACTTAGAAATAAAAATGCAACCAGGTTTATATGGAAGACGTTATTATATGGTAAACTTTAAAATATTTAAATATGAAAAAGAAAACATGGAATAACGAACAGTTCATAAATGCAGTAAAAACAAGTACCTCTTACGCAGGGATAATAAGAAAACTCGGATTAAAAATTGCGGGTAGTAATTACGATACTGTAAAACGAACTATAAAAGAATTAAACTTGGATATTTCTCACATGAAAGGTTTTGCTTGGAATAAAGGTATACATTATACCTCAAAACAATCGAAACCGTTATCAGAAATCTTAATAGAACATTCTTCTTTTATTTCAACTTATAAACTAAAAAATAAATTGTTTAAAGAAGGATTAAAAGAAAAGAAATGTGAAAATTGTGGATTAAGTGTGTGGAAAGGATATGATATACCGTTAGAATTGCACCATAAAAATGGTATAAAAGATGATCATAGATTAGAAAATCTTCAGATATTGTGTCCTAATTGCCATGCATTAACTGATAATTATCGTGGTAGAAACATAGGTATGAGTGCATAATTGGAAACTTTTATGTAGAACCAGGCTAATTCGGAGAAGGTACAAGCCTTTAAATTGTAATAACGCCGAGCTAAATTGATAATAATCATAAATGTGTAACGACTATATACCTAGCACCTAAACAATTAATATTGCATGGTGATGACATAGTCTAACTGGAATTGCAACCAGTTGAAAATCCATTAATCAGCAATGATTGTGCGGGTTCGATTCCCGCTCTGAGTACATAAGATTTAATGTGGCGGAATTAGACGCTAATGTTGACTCTTCAAGATAGGAAAAGAGTACTAAGTAAGGGAAGGGTATGTTTTAAAATAAGCAGTAAATAGTAGAAACCTGGACCAACAACAAAAAGGGATTTATCCTAAACTCCTATCATGCAGGTATTGAATCCTGTCATTAAATCTTTATGTAAGTTTAGCTCAACTGGTAGAGCAGTGGTCTCCAAAACCACAGGTTGGAAGTTCGAGTCTTTCAGCTTATGCAATAGCAACGTGCATTTTTTGCATATTACTTTTAAAATTTAGCTCGAAGTGGAATATTACATTAGAGATCGAAAAATACGACAGCCTCTCATAGAAGCGCAAATGTCAACTGAATCGTTAGTCAGCACAGTTATAGCTCTGGAGTTAGTCAAAAGCTAAATGACACGTATGGTAGTAGTGGTTTCTGCCATAACTTTCCACTACAAGAGGAGTTCGATTCTTCTCCGTGTCCCTTATACAATAGAACTTATAAGTCATGTATAGTACAAGAACAGCTATCACAATGAGTCTTAAAGACTTGTTGGGTAAATTAAGTGATTTAGATATCTATACTTATTATCTTGGTAAAGTTAAATTAGGTAAGTTAATAAATAGTCCTTTAAGAGCAGATGATAAAAATCCATCATTTGCTATATTTAAAGGAAAGAATGACCTATTATTTAAAGACCATGGTAGTGGAGAAGCAGGAAATGCTTTAAAATTTATAAAACTATATAAAGGAATAAATTCACGAGAAGGATTAGAACGTGAACTTTTAAGAATAGTTAGACATGCTAATCCTAATCAAGTAATAAAAAGTAATACTTATAGTACTACTAATTTTAATACTGATATAGGAATAGTAAGACAACCTTTCACAGATGTAGATAGACAATATTGGAAGCAATTTCATATTGGAATAGATACATTAAAGAAATTTCAAGTATTTAGTATTAAATATTTTCTTTGTAATAGAGTCGTCCAAGGAACCTACAAAGAATCGAGCCCCATGTATGCGTATAAAGTGTATGATAAGTTTAAAATTTATCGTCCTTTGGCCTCTAAGTATACAAAATGGCGTACGAATCTGACAAATCGTCACGTTCAGGGTCTTGCTGAATTACCTAGAGAAGGAGGTAATCTCTTAATAATCACAAAATCATTGAAAGATGTTATGTGTTTACATGAGATGGGATATTATGCTATAGCAGCTTCTAGTGAAACTACGTTTATACCAGATGATATATTAAAATCATTAAGAAGTAAATGGAAACAGATACTTATACTTTATGATAGAGATAAAACAGGTATAAATAAATCTAGAATATATAGTAAACAATATAAATTAGATGCATTTCTAGTTCATAAGAAATTTAAATCGAAAGATATATCCGATGCAGTAAAAAGTAATGGATATTTATTAGTAAAAAAATGGTTAAACGAAACTCTTAAGAAGTATGATTAACTTAGGTATAATATGTTTATTACTAGGTATAATGGTTGGAGCATTTGCTGTAGTATTAAACAAAGGTAATGATAGCAAATTACCTATAAGTATCAAAACAGATACTGGATGGAATTGGCGAATATGGAAAACAATAGTAAATAGTGGTACTTTAGCTACTTTGAAAAAAGGGGATAAAGATATAACTATAATTGCAGATGACGGTAATATAATTGTTAATATTAACGGAATACAATTTTCTATAAACGACAAATATGATAAATAAAGCAAGTAAAGGTAGAGTTAAAAATGCGACAAAAGTCAGTAAGTATGGAATAGATTTTAAAAGTAATCTAGAATGTTATACTTATGAAGCTCTTACAAATGCTGGAATACCAGTAAAGTATGAGCCAAAGCATTTTGAACTTGTACCGAAATTCGAGTTTAGTGGGACAAGAATATGGAATGGAGTATGGACAGTCAATAAAAAAGGCAAACGTACTCATAGTAATACAGTAGGAGAATTTAAGTATTCCCCAGCAGTAAACGCATTAACATATTGTCCTGATTTTATCGGAGACGGTTTTATTATTGAATGTAAAGGATTTGCAACAGAATCCTTCCCTTTACGTTTTAAGTTGTTTAAACGTTATCTTAAACAACATCATAGTAATGTAGATTTATATTTGGTTAAAAATCAGAAACAAATCGATGCTATGGTAGAAGAAATAAAAAATAAACATAAGTCAGAATTTTAAAATCAGTACAAATGTCAGAATTTATAAAAAATGGTGATAGAATTGTAACAAAGCCAAATGGATTTGATTATAATTTGATTCCAGGAAAAGTTTACAACTTAAATTACGATCGTTTTAAACAGTATTCTTATATTGAAGAAGATGGAAATTTAGAATTGCCTAAGAAGATATATAATGAAGATACTTTCTTTATTAAACGTATATTAGATTCATTTAATACCGACACAAGTAATGTTGGTGTATTATTGTCAGGACTAAAAGGTTCTGGTAAAAGTCTTACTACAAAAATAGTAGCTAATAGATCTAATTTACCTATCTTAGTAGTAAATTCAACATATCCGTCTGGTGAACTTAAAGATTTCTTTACAGAATTTAAAACTCCTGTATGTGTGATCTTTGACGAAATAGATAAAAATGAACGATATTGGGATACTAAACAAATGCTAAATTTCTTAGATGGTATACAAAGTACCGCTAAGAAACTAGTAATGATGACATGTAATGAAACATGTGATTTGAGTGAGTATATATTAGATCGTTGTTCTAGAATTAAATATTTTAAAGAATATGACGGTCTAGGATTAGATGTTATAAAAGAATTAGTAAGTGATATTTTAGGAAAAGCAGATGATGAATTAGCAGAATATATTCATACTTTTATTAAAGTACTTAGTTTTGATAATGTTATTGCTTACCTAAAAGAAATATTGCAGTATCCAGATCACGATAGATATGAACTACTTGACGATATGAATATCACAATAACTAAGAAATAATATGGATGAAATAAAGAAAATGGATATTTCTATTCCGTATTATGAAGATCTGAGTAGAATATCTAATTCAAATATAGGTTGGTTCCTGAATAAGGGACCTTCCTTTTTACATAAAATGCTATCTGGAGAAGGTGAAGAATTAAATCTACCACAATTAAAACGTGGCACAATGATTCATGAATATCTTCTACAACCAGAAGAATTCCAAAAAGACTATGTCGTTTGGGATAAAAGTAGACCCTCTTCTGCACAACAGGAGAAGTTCTGTCAGGAATTATCAGATAGCACTGAAATAGAGCCAAATAAAGCCATTATAAGCGCCTATAAGGCATCGTATGCTGTAACTAATAAGAGTGATGATAAAATCCTCGCAGAAGGGCTTAAAATAGCCTCTGCGTTAAAGGATTATATAGATTTTAAAAGATCTAATGATCAACGCATTATGATTACACCATATGACGTTAAGAATTTGCAACATATTAAAAGTAATGTAGAAAGTCATAAATTGGCTAATATATTATTAAGACACGAATTCTCTAACGACGATGAAGAATTGCATCATGAATTTCATATAAATTGGGAACATATTGCAATACTAGATAAAAAAATGGTAAAACTTCCTTGTAAATCTTTACTAGATAGTGTAGATTTTGATTTTAAAAATCAAGTATGTACACTAATGGACGTTAAAACTACTGCTAATATTGGAACTTTCCAAGATAGTATGAATCACTATGATTATCTAAGACAGTTATGCTATTATATTATGGCATTGCAAAATTACATAGTACATGTATTAGGTCTAGATCTCTCTATGTGGACTTTTAAAGCCTATATTCTAGCAATAGAATCGAGTGGAGATAATGAAGTTAGAGTATTTGAATTTGATATGGACCAAGTTATGTCTAAAGAACAACTAATAGTTTATACTTTAGATGATATAGCATGGCATTTTGAAAATAATAAGTGGGATCATCGAAAAGAGTATTATCTTGGAGACGGTTCAGAAACATTAATTCTTTAAACAAGAGCCAATGAGCCAGTTTGAAAAACTAATTATACCTTTAGCAATAAAGGGAATTAAGAAAGAACATTTCAGTGAGGAGTCTGGATTTATAGATAGTTATACTATCGATCCAGATCATCCCACTGATTTACATAATATATATTTACTATATGATGCTGAAACAAGAAGCAATGAAAGTATAGAAAGAGCTAGAGCATTCTCTAGTAGCAAATATTTGAAGTACCAATATATTAAATATATAAGTGGTAGTCCTTATATTGTTTATTGTTTTTATACTGGAGATTATGGTAAATATTACTTTAATGGCGTGTTTCAGTTATATTATAATCAAATAGTTACCATTTTGCAGTTTTGGGGACTAAATGACGATATAACTAAAGTATTGATAGATACCAAAGCGATATCTGTTAATACTAAACACGACATGCCATTAGATGACTATAGACCTGAAAGGCTAGAGTTATGTGCATAAAAAAGGGTAGTACTTTTCAGTATTACCCTTTAAATTTTTTATATTAAATCTAGAAAGATCCTGTTTATCGGCTCAGTATAATATTATAATGTTATTTTAATATCCACTATTACCAAATTCTGATCCATTATTATTTGAATATCCATCGTTACCAAATTCTGATCCATTATTATTACCGAATCCTTCATTACCAAACTCAGATTTAATAGAACTACCACCGCTATTTGTTGGTGTTTTACTCTTCTTATGTTTAAGTTTTATACCAGCAAGTTCAATAGTACCACCAAATACATTTTCATTAAATCTAGTGATAGCTGCATTTCCTTGATTAGAAAAAGAATTATGAATGTTGTTGATAGGTCCAATAGCGCTCATTAAACGTCTTTCACCATAAGTATAATACTTGAAAGATCCTCTATTTACAATATCACTATTAGCATGATCTGGTTCATCCTGATATCCAGCTTTTAAATAATCTAGTATTCCTACAAAATTCTAAGTTGGATTTTTATATACAGTAATAGAGTTTATAATTTCTCCTAATTCTGCTATATTTAATGGAGACCAACCCATTACAAGTCTTCTAATATATATATTCTATACTTGTTTTCTAAAATTATAATCAGATGCTTCTTGCTTATTTTTAGGATTTGGAACTTCATCAGCCCAATCTTTAACATATCTATATCCCAATGTCTCTAATGACATCGCTACTAATGTTATAAATAATCCAATAACAGCCTATTTTTCTACTCTAGAATATTTTATATTATGAGTTTGTTTTAATCTTATAGATCTACCTAATATTCTTGCTGTTTTACATAAAGCCTTATACGATGCTTTAAAAGATTGATCCATTGGCTGTCCTGTATTAAAACTATATGATGAAGCTATTGCACGCTATTCGTCAGTAAGTGGTTCAAACTCTACTTTATAACGTCTACTAGTTTTTCCATTTTCTATAGTTTCTTTTTGTATACTTTTTATTTTTCTAACAACATTATCATATCTTCCAGAATACTATTGCTATATATTTTGAGGATATGCACCACGCATACCACCAATTAACATACCTGTAATAGATCTTCTATATAATGGTGTATCACCAACCTAGTTAGTACCATTTATCCAAGCTATTTTCTCACCAGCACTACCAAATATGGCATTCTATAATTTCTATGTTATATATTCTTTATACTACGGCTTAATTGAAAGATTTCCATGTCCGTCATAACTATAAGCATTCCATACATTTGTTTTAAGCCATCTATGAGCTTTTTTAGCTTCTTTTGCACTATATCCAGCATTAACAAAAGCGATTTGTAATTGATACGATGAATAAAATCCTTTTGAAACTTTATCACCATTATAAAATCTTATCTAATTACAGAAAGATTTTAAAAATATAGAATTTGAAATATAATCTGTCATTTCAAACCATCCCATCAATATACCTCCATATATTTTTCTTAGTTTACTTACACCTAACGATTTAATACTTTCTTTTATCTATGAAGATACTCCATATTCCTGCATCATTCTCTGTAATTTATTATTTGCAATTACATTACCATAATTGGTTATTGTTTTAAATAACATTGGAGTGCAATATGCTATAGCTGATACAAAATCTTTTATATTAAAATATTTTCCCTATATGGCTAACTACAATTGTCTGTATAAACCATCTTCAAAACCGGCTTCTGCTGAATTTACATTAAATCCTAAAGTATTTAGAGTTAATATACTTATAGCTTTTCTACCAAGTCTATATAAAAATGTATAAAGTTTACTATTAGTATTTACTGGATTATTTTCATATACATGAGTATCTAATAAGTTTTTATACGCCTATTTTTGATTTTCGCCTAAGTTATATTGATCATTTTTACCAAATTCAGACTATTCTTCTCTTATCTGTTGGTCAAGATTATACTAAAACAACTATAATTTAGGTAATATTTCTTGTTTATTACGATAATTTATAGCCATATTTGCAAATTGAGCAACCATTGAAGATATATTTGTACCAATATTACTAGGATCTTTTAATGGAGATACATATCTCAAAGGTAATGATGTATTAGTAGAACCATCTGGTGATGTTTGCATACTCTACTGTGTTCTAAATGCTTCATCATTTTCATTAACATTAAACATTCTGTTCCATAATTCCTTAGAAGTAGTTACTATACCTTTTTTAAAAACTCTTGATAATATACTAGATGATTCTGCATCTATCTGAGGCAATCTGTAATTAAACGTAGTATGTTTAGTAGAATAATTAGAATGCGCAGCCTTCATAACCTTTATTAACTCATCATATAGATTTAAAGCATCCTAATCTTTAGACATTTTATTAAATGCCTTTGAATTATCATATTTAGATTTTACAGGTTGTTCTGCCTACTTATCTAAGTCATTCTTATTATAATTTTCATTAAAGAAAGGACCATTTTTTTCTGCAAATCTACCTCTAGGATTATATAATATAGTATCTACACCATCTATTTTATTAGTTTTAGGTGTCATATTCTAAAATATAGATAAAGGAACTTTTTTAGTTACTTCATTTCCATTTTTATCAGTATAATGTTTTTCATATGTGAATAATCCTTCTACATAATCCATTACCTATTGATCTGTCATATTAGTAAAATCAACTCTGCTACCATCATCATTTGCAACACCTTCTATAAATCCTTGATTTCTAGCTATATCAGTATATTTATCTACCATATAATTAAAGTGAGTAAGTAACAAATCGTAATCTGCATTTACATTAGCAGGAATTTGTGTATATTCTCCACTTTCATTCGTTCCTCTAAAGTATCTATTACCGGCCATATCAAAATATGGTTGTTCTTTAGTCTAGAAATACTTATTATATAATTCTACTGCTTCCTAATCTTGTTTATTACGATGTGTATCTATATATTCATCGGCCTCTTTGCATGATATATAGAAATCTATATTATTATCATACTTACTTAAATTTTTATATATAGTATTCTAAACTTTTACTAAACTATTAAGACCTTGTTTTAACATTCCTGCTAATACACTACCAACAGTATCATCAGCATCTTTAAATTTACTAAATACTTTATTTATTAAATCTTCGTTTATACCCCAAGATGCATTATACTTTAAGAAATTATATTCATTATTTTCACTTTTAGCAATTTCACGCTCTTTATTAAATTCTTTCCAGTTTATATTTTTAGTATTTTCTTTATTGATATACTTCTACCAGGCTTTTATTTCTAGAGCTATTTTATAATCTTCTTCTTCTTTTTGTATATTGATATTATCTTTTTCAAATGGACAAGCTAAATCGTCTAATTGTTCATATAAACTATCTAATATCTATTGATCTTCTGGATCTAGTTTTTCTGGATGTGAAATACCAGTATCCTTATCTAATTTAATATCTAAATAATAGTTTATTCTATTTTGTATTCTATTATATCTAAACAAAGCTTTTGGAGATAAACCGTGATTTATTTTACCATCTTTATCTGTTTCGCTAAATGGTCTAGACATTCTTTCGGCATAATATTTAGGTTTATATCGTCTTTCACAATTCTATCCTTTCCATTCATTTATAGCTAATTGATACTTATAATATACTGGCATATCGTCTTCGTCATTGCCTGTATTACCCCAAAGTTCATCTTCTGCGTATTCACCAGTTAAACTATTTATAATAGCATTATCACCTTGTTGTACTATATAATGATGTCCGAATTCTTTATCAAATTTATCATTTAATTCACTAACAAAATCATTAAGATTTTTATAGTACTATCCATAATTTAAAGGTCTAACAAAATAACCAGTATAGTTACCAGATTCATCTTTCTCCATAAAAATATCCTAAGACTTTGTTTCAAAATGTCTAATACCTTTATTAAACTTTTTATAAGCGTCAGCTATACCATTTAACATTATAATAGATTCTTTCTTTGTTTTTAAATCAGAACTTTTTATAATATCCATAGCCATTCTAATTATTTGACTACCATTACTACCATAGTTTCCTAAATTCTTTTCAATTCCTCTTATGTCATAATTAAATATATTATAGTGTAACCAATCTTTTGCGTTTACTTTAAAAGCATCTTTTTGACTATCTGGATAATCTACTATTTCATCAGTATATTTATCTATTTCTCTATCTCCAACTACTTGTATAGCTTTAACCCATAACTACTTACAATTGTTTATAGATTTAATAACCTAGTCAAGCATAGAATTATTTATCTTAGATTGAGTATATTCATTAGAGAAATTATACCATTTACTAATATTGTTCAATAGAGTATCATAGAATTTAAGACTGTTCTTATAAGCATCTACTAACTAATCAGAATTCATATTCTTAAAATTAGTATTATATCCGTCATATAACCATTTATACAACTTAGGTTTACCATTTAAGTATGTATCTTCATTAGTAAATCCAATACTTAATGCAGCTTGTTCTATTGCTAGATTAGCAGCATCTATATCACTAGCATTCTATAATTTAGAAATAGTAATAGCTACTCTATTCTCAATCTTCTATCTTGATTTAGTCTTAACAGGAGAACTCTAATATGCTCTAGCTAATATACTAAACTATCTAGATATTTCCTACTATATAGTATTCTATTTCTATATTATTTCATCAGCATGTTCGTTGATCTTTCTTTCAAGTTCATCTAACACTTGTTTAGCTTTTGCTACTTGATTTTTATATTCTTCTATCTATTCTGGTGTTTTAGATTCTTCTTGCTCTTCAACTGTGTTCTCAGTAGTAGATACCTCATTATTATTCGATATAAGCTACTTTGCAGCCTCTACAAGCGCTTTAACCCTATCACCTTTATAATTATCCAATAACGACTAGAAAAGCTTAGAATCAGCCCCATTTTGGGCTTTATCTAAACTATATCCTTCGTTTTTATCCCAGAGAAAATATGCTGTATCTTCTCCAAATACATCGACAAGTTCGTCGAATTCTTTCTTTACTTGTTTATTGCTAAAATTTGGGCAATTTGCATTCATATTTATTCTCCTTTACAATGTTTTTTAATTTCCTCAGCTTTTCTCTAGTCTTCTTCTGAAAGTATATTCTATTTATCAGTAATATTAAATGCATATCTATATCTTATATCGTCATTTTGAATTGAAAAATCTCCTATATTGTCAGTAGCTGATTTAGCTTGATTTTGTTCAAAGAAGTAATATACATCTGTATCAAGAGGGTCTCTTGTATTTTTTATAACTCCTCCATCTTTACCTTCTTGTAAAGCATCAGATATTCTTTCAGCATAACTATTAGCTCTATTCCCTGTATTTTTATCATCATCTATTTTTGGATTTCTTATATTTAGAAACATAGACTTTATATGAGGATTAATTTTAAGAAGTAATTTATCTTCTATTTTATCTACTTCTTTTTTATATAGTTTAGCTTGTTCAGGATACTTTTTAGCAAACTCAGGAATAGTAAGTGAAGATAGAATATATCCATCCCCGTATTTATTTTTTAATTCTTCTATTTGAAATAAAGGGTCCTTCTCTAGTTCTAATTCTCTTTTATAAATTGCCTCTAGAATATCATCACGATTTTCTTGGAGTTGTTTTTCAAAAACATCAAAAAGGTCTTCAGAACCATCTTTTCTTCTAAATGGTTGAAATCTTTCTGACTCAGATACTAAATACTTTTCTGCATTTTTAATATTAGAAGCAGCGAAAAAAGCCAAGGTTGCACTTTTAGCTTTGGTATAACTTCCTCTTTTATCTTTACTAAAACTGTCAAACTCAAAATTAGTACCATGATAGACAACTAAAGGTTCTCCATTTTCATCAACTACTTTAGAAGCATTTTCAGGGTCATTAATCCAATCACCAAACCATTCCTTAAATGCCTTAGTTCTTACCTGAGCATATTGTCTTTCAGTAAGATTAGACTTTTTACCATTAGGAGCTAGTAAATTACCTTCTAAATCTCTAGGAGCTTTATCAAGAATATCCTGCATTTCTTTAGAGTATTCTTCTTGTCTTGCTTTAGCTTGACTAAGAGTTTTTACAGGCAATTCTCTATTACTATATTTTCCACTATTTATAGCATTAAAATAATATTCCATAGACGGTTTAAATGAATTCCAATTTTTAACTTTAATGAATAAAGATTTAAAGAAATCAATTAGTTTTTTACTAATGTTTCTAGTATCTTTTCCGCCATTCTAAACGAATTTCCTAAAATCTTCAGCCATTTTTTCTTCAGCATCTGTATCTGATTTTACATTATATTTCTATTTAGTTTTATTCAATAATGAATTTCTTTCATTATCATTTAACAATAAACTAAATACAGCATGAAAAGCCTCATGATAAGTTGTTCCACTAGAAGCTATATCAGATAATGTTATAATTCCATTACTGAACTTGCCCCATGCTTTTTTATCACTATTTGCTACGTTAATCAAACCTTTAACTATTTGTAATCTATCTTCATTAGACATATTTGGTAATACAGTTTTTAGCCATTGTAATTCAGCATCCTTATCCCAAATGCTAATATTTTCAGTATTAGTCTATCTGAATTTATCAATATTCTATTTATCAGTACTACTAAAATCAATAGATCCTTCTTCTGTCTCATCTACAAAATTAGGTCTCGTATTCCAATCATATTTATTTATCAAATAATCTAATGCAGTAGCATGTGAAGGTCTACCAAGTTCTTTATAGTATTCTATAGTTTTACCTTTTAAATTTTCGATATTAGCAAGAATTAAATTTCTATATTCCTACTCATAATTAGTAAAATCCTATCCAGTTAACCATTTTATAAAATCAGTAGTTGCTGTTTTTACACCAACATTCTACCAGTTAAATGGATTTCCTATTGCATTATATTTAATGAAAGACTATGCAAATCCTAGTTTTTTATCTATTCTAAATGCTGTTATAATATTCTTATCATTTTTATGTGCAAATATGTCATTTACTATTTTCACATTTCCTAATTCTGTTTTATTTCCAATTGAATTGTAATTAAAAGTATTAGTAGAAATAGCATTCATCGTATCCTTATAAGACTGTGAATTAATTAATTCTTTATATTCCTATTCATTTAATGTTCTGTTTACATTCTCAAAGAATATATCTTTATTAACCTATATGCCTTGAGCACTAGTAAGATATTTAATCATTCTTAACATCTTATCTACATTTTCAAATCTTCTAGGCATAGTGTATATTCTATTAAATATATCTCTAATATAATCTGTCATACTATCGTAATTAGCATGTAATACATTATTAGAACCATTACCATTATAATCAAAATCCCAACCATATTCGTATATGTCAAATCTACTATTATCATGATAACCACGTTGTCTCATTCTACTATATACTATAAAGTTATTATTAGGATCACCTAAATTATATTTTATAGGTTCGCCATTTTGGTCTTTCAATACTTTATATAAAGCGTATCCGTCAACATTACCAGTATAAGAATCAGTATTCTGAACTGCTATATAAGGTTTACCAATTTGTTCACTATCTCTAGCAATAACAATCATACTATCTTTATAAACAATTTGAGAGTTCTTATTATTAGGATTTAATTTCTTAACAAATCTATAATCGTCTATGTTATTAGATGCTATAAGGTCGCTAATCCATTCAGATCCGTAAAACTTATCAGTATTACCAAAATTAGTTAATAAATCTTTAATATATTCACTATAAGAATGACCTACATTTTCTAATTCACCATTCAACCATTCAAATGGAACATACTTAAATAACTTAGTCCAACCTTTAAATTGGCCAGAAGTCATAAATGAATATACTATAAGTTCTTTAGCAAACTTATTTATCATTGGGTCATCATCAGTTAATAAGTCTTTCCAAGCATCCATAACCATTTCAGTATTTAATCTGTCACCATCGACAGAGTCTGATATAGATATAAATGATGGATTTTGGTATTCTACATTATTCTTAACACCGTTAGGTCTTTCCTAAACAGTATATATAGAATTTAGTAATGCATTGTTAGATAAGTATGAATATTTATCGTCATTTCTTATAAAATCCTTAATATAATTAAGCTAATGAGCAACAGACTCTTGTCCAATAAGCATATTAGTAATAGTATTATCAGTATATTCTTCTGCATAATTAACAAAGTATGCTGATTTATAATATGTCTATATACAATTACTAACGTACATCATATTATCCGTAGTTGCTGGGCAATCTAAGTTAATACATGTATTTCTAACTAAGTCCAAGAATGATTTATTAGCATTAAAACTCTAGCCTTTTAGTATATCAAATACTGTTTTAATAGCAGTATTAGTCTTATAATCTATCCAACTATTATATACTAAATTATTTAAACTATCAACATCGAATAAACTATTCTTATCGTCAAACATATCATAATACTTATTAAAGTAATCATTTAATTCTATCAAATTCTTACCCTATTTCTTAGTATCAATCTTAGTATGTTGTACTAGATTACTTAATGCTAATGCATATGGTTGTAATGAATTCCATGCAAATAATATATTCTTCTGAACTTCTTTTACATCGTATTCCTAGCCTTTTACTGTAACTGAACTAGCAGTAGGATGTTTAGCAATTTCTTCAAGTAATTCTCTATTATTCTTAATAAATAGTATATCTTGAACTTTTTGAGCATTGCTGTTCTTATGTTCTGCTAACTCATCAACTGTCGCATATTTTGCGACAACCTATTCTTGTGCTTCTTTCTATGCAGCATAAATACTAGAATTATGTTTAGTATCTCTACCATATTCACTCTTAGCGCTATTATAAGCATAAGACATCTCTTTTAGTATAGGTTGACTTAAGAACCAAACTGAAGTATCACCAAATCCGCTACGTATTAATAAGTTTAATGTATTATATGTAAACTGATTAACATTTAATTTAGAGATATATGGATCTTTTACAATATCCACATGGGCATTAATAAAAGCTGATAGCCATGATGAAATTGGAATATTATCATCACCTACTAATTTATCTAGTCTTTCAATTCCTGTTTCTGCAATATTATCTTTAAACTTAACACCAAATACTCTACAAAGTTCTTGACTTGTTACGTTCAATGCAAATGGTCCAATACCTAACTTACCAGTAATATAGTCATTCTTTCTTAAGATCTGTTCGTGTAGTGTACCAAAATTATATGATAGATTCTTACCACTATCTTGTTCTGGTATCTGTTCAGCTATGTTAATCAAAGGTTCAGTATCATTATCAATAGATCTAAACAAAGAATTTATTGAATTGTCTGTATCTTTAAGTAAAGTAAGCATTGCAGATAGTATTTCATTCTGATAATATCTCTTATCTGTTTTATCAAAATAAGTATCGACATCATCACCTTGAACATTATAATTATAAGAAGATAAATATAAGTGGTCAATATCGAAGTCAGAACCAGTTATCTTAGTAAATTCTTCTGGTAATATTATAGTAGATTTAACAGCAGGACAAACGTCTACAAATCGTAACGCATGTATTGATGATTGAGCCTGTGTAGGAATACGATATCCAATAGTATCAGCTTTTGCATTCTCTCCTATTATCTCATTATCAATAAGCCACTGACGTTTTTCTTCAAATGACATAGGACGTTTAGGTAAAATGACATCAAAGTAATCTATACTTATTACAGCATCCATACTCTTATCACTATTTATCATCTGTAATTTCTTACCATTATAAATAGTAACACCTTTTATTTCACCTTCGCCATTTTCTCCTTCCATTGCAAAGACAGATCTCTGTACAAATGAAGAACCAGGAGTTTGTATATCTATTACATTCTTATTAACAGTAGATACTAATATACTTTCAATCCAAGTATCATCTGGAGTTGCAGACAGAGGAGCATTCAAATGATATACACCATTTTCGTCTCTAACAGCCTATATTGCAGATATAATGCTCTTGTTAGCATTTCTAGTAGTTAACTAGTTATTTAAATATATACTTAGTTTCTATTCATCTACTTCACCAGTTTCTTGATTTAATCCTATCTCTTCACAAAGATCATTATAACCTAATTTACTAAGTTTATTAATAGCACCCATCATTCTAGTTAATATAGATTTACCATCTACATGTTCACCATTTTCATTAGTATAGTTAATTCTATTCAAACGTAAGTTCTACAATACAATCTTAACCATCTGAGTACCCATATTGATTTTAGAACCTTCTTCAGGGTCTGTATTCAACTGTCTACGTAAGAATTGGTAATTTTGTTTGTATTTATTAAATGGCAATTCAATAGTATTTCCATCATATGATACTGGTGCTTGAGAACCTACTTTAACAGCAGAGTCCATAAACAACATGTCTACACCCTCATTTATCATCTTATCATATATCTTACCTAATTTACCAGTAGCGATACATTTAAATAATGGGAACAAAGCGAATTTGTTATAATAAGGAATTGCAACAGAAGATTGTGACTCACCATTTAGTTCGTGATTTCTAAATCCATAAGCAGTATATTTAGTAGTAACAATATTTACTTCATCATATATATCCTTATATGCTTTAGATTGTTCCATCCAACTATATTCATCGCCACCTTTTAATATATCAAACGCTTTTACTACATTCTATGGTAAAGCACCACGCATTCTCAATAACTTTTCACACATATCTGCTGTAATATATGAAGCACCATCGGCTACGTTTATACCAGATTTGTATGCATCAGAGTAAGATGCAGCATCTTTAATTGCTTTATCAACTATATAGTATAATTTAGAATCGTCTTTAGCTTTTTCAATAATCTAATCAACAGTCATATTGTAAGGATTTACCCAGTCATTAGTATAAGTAGCATATACTTCTCTTAATTGGCATAATGTAAATTTAGCTTTAAGATCTTTTGCTATGTCTGATGTAGAAGCTACTTCATAGTCTTTACATTCAGCACATGTATAAGTATCGTCTTCATCACCTGGTAAACCAACAACGTTATCATCACCAGTAGATTCCATACCACCAATACGTTTTTGTATATCGAATGTACTATCTAGTATTTTATCAGTACCATACTTAACTTTAAACATACCAGGATGTCCTGAATACAATCTCATTTGTTCTTGTGAACATATAATAGATCTAATAGTAACATCATTAATCATTGAAGCAATAGCTAAACTTCTACAAGTCTTCATGTATTCTCCACTTATAGGATTATTTCCAAATAACTGTGTCTATATCTTTTTAGATAATGCATCTATCTAGTAATTATCAAATAAATCAGTATCTAGATTATATAATGTACGTTCATCTTTAGATATCTTAGTCTGACCTGTATTGACATCCTAAGTATATATAATACCAAGATTCTACATAGTCTATATAGCTCTATCTAACTATTTATTTAGAACATAAGTCATTATCTAACGCTGTTCTTCAGGAGATTTATCAAAGAAATATTTATTAGCTAATTTTAACGCTTCAGTACTAGACATTCTAGGATCATTTAAATTTATAGTCTTAAATTGTCCATTTTCTAATACATATATTTCAGTAAGAGATAAAAATCTAGTACCATTAGGTTCTATTTTCTTATTCTTAGTATGATAATTCTTAATGTATGCTTCTTTTGGAATAGGTTTTTTACCAGTTTTTGTATAGCCTGGTATTTCATCATATCCTAAATCTTCCATACATTCAAATATACCTTGTCTTTCACATATAGCGTAATCTACCATTTGACTTAACTGTCTGTCAGTAGGTTTGATAAAAGCATATTTGTTATAGAATTGTATCTATGGTTGATTATCAACAGTTATTACTCTATTACCATTATTATCAATATTTTCATTAAATCTCATACCTGGGATATTGATACCACTAGCCCAATGCCATGTACCTTTATCAGCCATAGTTGAAAATATAAAATTACCATCCTAAAGAATAGTAAATTTACCCATGAAATCTTCTATTGTAGATTGGTCAGAATATTCGCTACCATTATCACCCTTATTGTCAGTCTTAAAACCAATATGAACGTGTGTTCTGATATTAGGTTTTTCACCACTTACTATCTGTTTAAGTATAGTAGATCCGATTAAGAAATCATTATTCTTAAATAAGTTATAATTAAAACCACTAAGTGTCTTAACTAGTTCATTATCTTTATCACCACTATTTAATTGTGATGTTATATAAGTAATAGAATTATTCTAAGAATATGAATATAATTTCTTACCATTAAGACCTAACGCCATATTATTTATAGTAAGTCTATTATATATACCTTGATAAGTAGCTAAATCTTTTACAAAACCATTATTAGAATAACCTTTAGCAATATTTGCTTCATTAATGTAACCATTATCTGAAACAAAAGAATTAAGTGTATTTATAAATGCATTAATTGATTCTTTACCACCTTGTGATAATAATTTACCAAGTCCGTCAGCGCCAGAATTTTTATACTTAGATACAAGCATATTATCCATAGCTTCTCTTGTTATCATTATACCAATACTATTCAATTTATTAATCAAATTAGATTTTAAATAATCTATATCTGCAATATTATTTTTATCGAATATAATAGGATTGTTATTACTATCTACTATCTATGGCATATCAAACTGGTCATTATTACCATTTAATACTTTAGATAAGTCTAATAAGAACCTAGAAGTACGTGAAAATATATCATTTCCATTTTCATTATCTTTATCGTCTATAAACTCAAGATTACCAAATTCGTTTCTATATTTTTTAAATACTCGAACCTGTCCTGATAATAAGAATGTATTCCACTGATTAGCGAAAGTTCTACCATCTCTATCGAGAGACGAAGATTTAATCCTTATCTGCTTATTCAATGTATCTTTTTCAGTAGTAGATAACGCTACGGTAAAGTCTATCTTTTGACCTCTTAATGTATTAAGTATCTAAAGAGCAAATGATTCGTTGTCATAATTTACTTTAAGTTTACCAGTTTCATCATATGAATATAAAGAATGCATAAGCGAATTAAACTTCTGATATACATAATTATGCATTGCTGAATAATCCTACATATCTCTTAGTCTATCTTGTAACTCATATAGATTAGAAACATCATGTAAATCTTTAGATAATATATTAAATACTTGAACTAATGGCATATATGAAGGAGTCATAAACTTATTCTTAGATAAATCATAATTTAAATAAGTAGAACCATCTTCGTCTTTTTCAATAGTACAATAAGGTATAGTAGAGAAGAAATACTTAGCTCTTTGTGTAGAACTATCTAGTTTTGCAAACTGATGTGATACAGCATCAAATTTATCTATATTTTGACTCATTGCTTTATCATCTTCTGATAAAGTAGGGTCTTCATTATCTATAAATTTATCAGAGTAATTAGAAGAAATAGAAGATATATAATCAGCTATATACTTTCCAAGTACCTATATCTTAGGATATGAATGTTTATAACCTATTATATTACCATTTTTATTATATACTGGTATATCTTCACCTCTTTCAAATACCTCTCTAAATGCTCTATCTATATCATTTAAGTCTTCTACGTCTACAAGTTTACCATCAGCATCTCTTTCATAACCAGATAATGCTTCTATATTAGATCTTGGTATTAAATCAATACTATTTTGATCTACTTTAAGTTTAGATAAATCAGGATTGATTTCATCCATTAATTGCGAATGTATAATCTAATATCCTAATGCACTACACATATCACGTAAATCATCAGAGTTATTTAGATATTTAAATTCTACTTTCTCTTCTGGTTTATATGGATTTCTTATTTCATAATGTGCAAGACCGTTGTCAAACATATTATTAAATCTAGATATCTTACTTTCTGATATTTCATTATTCTTATATTTACCAGCATTCATGTTTCTATAAGTATTCAACATCCTAGCTGCATTAGTAGGACCTAATTTATAAATAAAACCTAATGAGAATGCTATCTTTTTAAACATCAATAATATTTTCTTATACAATTTCGCATTCTTAAATTGATATTTATTATCCATATAAGAAGCAAATAGATCAGCAAATTCCTCTGCTATATCTTTATCTGTTAGTTCTGGATGCTTTTTCTTATATTCTTTATATATATCATCACGCTCTTTATCTGGTAATAGTAATTCAAATACTTTATGGAATGCTTCGTGATATGCAACAGACATCGGTACAGAATTAGCAAGATTAATAGCTTCTGTGGTACATGCACCAACTACAACTCTATCTTTACTTACTTCAAATAGATATGGTTGATCTTCAAATTTAACAGTACCATTTTTACCCATTACTTGTTCAAAGTAACTAGTAACTTGACTCTATAAATCATCCTATTGAGAAGTAGATCTTGTTTTATTCAACAATCTCATATCTCCATTTGAGTTTATAGTAACAGTCTTATTAGCACTATTTTCATTTAATCTACCAAACAAGCTACGTCTTCTACTTACCTATTTTTTCTAGTCTTGTTTTATTTCACTTTCAGTAACCTATTCGTTTGCTATAATCTTATCGTTAGTATTAGGAATAGATACTCTATCTATATTAATCTATGTATAGCCTTGACCTTTTACACCAGTAGTTATATAATTATTCTTTAACAAATAACCTAACCACGTCTATCCTTTAGGATTAATGAAGTCATCTCTATGCATAACATATCCATTAGCTAATGTTATTTGACTAAGGTTAGGATCATCTTTAAATCTCTGAGCAGTTGTATTAAATACACTATTTTCTGAGTTTGCTATATTTTCATTTATTGTTTCTAATTGTACATGTTGATTCATAAATGAAATTCTATCTAATAACTCAGTTTGATCTTTATGGTCTGTTATATCAAATTGATCATCTCCTATCTTAATTATATTCTAATTATGATTTAAAATAATTCTATTTGATACATCATTAAACTTATTGAGTTGTCTTTCATAGTCAGTAATATACAATTTCTATTTCAATAAATCTAATATATCATATCCGTCTATTTGTGTTTTATTATTAACACAATATTCGTACATAAGATTTATTAAAGATTTAGCATTATCTTGACCTAATTTTTCATATGTCAATGCTGTTTTTATAATCTTACCATTCTTAGTCTTATAGAAATAAATAATACTTCCTGGATTTGCAAACGATCTTTGTTTATCATATAAGTCATTAAACTAACCTATCTTATCCTTTAAGAATCTATTTAGATATATACCATAAGTATGTGTATCTGTTTTAGCATCATAAGTAGGAACAAATATACCAAGTCCATTTTCCTAAGACAAAGTTATAGTATTAAGATCGTGAGCATTATTCATATCATTGAACAAGAAATCATTTACAGAATGTTTCTAATCCGTTTTCTCATATACTAAAGAACCTTGATCTGTACTAGCATCAACTCTAATAGAAAGAAAATCAGGATCACCAAACTTTTTACCTTTATTAACTTTGTCTAAGTATTTCTACATAGCTTTAAGTTTGGTTATAAGTTTATTATTACCTCTATTTGCTGTCTTTATTCTTTCTATTAGTCCATCAGTAGCATCACTATAATTATTTATATTAGTAGTAAATGGTAGATTTGCAGTTGTTACTCTTCCATCATTATTAGTATATATAATAGTAAGATAAGGTTCTCCCTGCTTAATAGTATAAGAATCTTTACCAAATTTATAAGTATAATCTTTATTTGCAGTATTGATATATAGTTTAGTAGATCTAGGACTTAAGAAGTCTTTAGCAGTAGACATATAATAGTAAACACTATTCATAGCCATTGCATCAAAAGCAGGACTATGTGATGTAGATGGCGAGTGTTCATCTTTCCATAATACATTCATAGCATTTAACATTTCAGGTTCTGTACTACCATTATAGTTAGGATCTGGTTCAACGCCCCATTTATAATTATAATCTTCTATTAAACGATTTGCACTATCGATCATAGCTTCTCTTAACATATTTCTATCTTCATCTTTTATATCTAGTTTGTTAAAATTAGATAATAGTTTTGTAAGATAGTTATTAAGTAGAGAACTATATAATGTCTATAGTTTTATATTGTTATCTAGATCATCGCTTATAATATGATTTTCTAATGCGTCTATCCAACTATTTAATTTATTTATATAATTATTATATAATACATTATCGTTTAGAGTATTTTCATTAACTCTTGTAAAGTTATAACACCACCATTTGTTTATCAATATAGCTTTATTACCAAAGTTATCAGTATTCTACTGTAGTTTTTCTATTGCAGAAGCGATAATTTGTTCATATGGAGTTACATCAAATTCTTCAGTTGTATTCTATAAGTATTGATCAAGTGCTATCTATGATTCAAATATACTATTACATAATTTATCAAAAACAGTTTGCTCATCTTGTGTAGTTATCTTCAATGAAGGTAATATACTAAGTAAACTATCCAATTCCTAACAACTAGAATCTAGATTACCAATTAGATATTCTTGATAATATTCTTTATCTGTCTAATTAGATATAATCTAATCTTGTATAGTATAATCTGGTTCGTATATTTCATTATCATCACCTTTTTGTTCTACTTTAGTTTCTATAGCGTCATTTATATCATTTATATTACCTTGTATTGAATGTATTAATTCATCAATTTTAGTATTATAATTATTATATTGTTCTATAGAATTAAAATCAATTACATCATCTAATATATGATCATCGTAGTTTACAGATTTATAATTGGGATCTTTAACTTCTTTTACTAAATCTTTATATTGACTTAATAGTTCTTTAAAACGTTCAACATTCTTTTTAGTATTTTCTTTAGCTGATTTTAATTCTTCTTCATTATAATCATTAATATCTATAAGTTTATATGTTCCATCTTCATTATTAATCTCAGAATATATTTCACTTTTTATGCCATTATCTTTCCATACTACTGGTAATACAGACATATACTTAATTTCATTATTTATAGAAGAATTTAAAATAGATCTAACCTAATTCATCATTAGGTTTTCTTTATATTCATTAGAATAACCAGCATATTGACCAACTCTATTTTTATAGTTTTCTCGTATACTTCTATAAGAATTTAATACATCAATAGCCCATATATTACCATTTTTATCAACAGCTAATACATCTATCTAAGCAGATTGATTTTTACCATCTTTAGTAGTACCGTATATATTCTATTCTGTATTTACTACAGTATATCCTAAAGCTTTTAATTGTGATTTAAATCTATGAATTTCTTCAATAAATTCATCTACATTTTCAGGAAAAGATATTAAATTTGGTTCTTTATCTGTTAATATATCAGATACTAAATTGCGTACTGCAATAGATTTATTTAATAAAGTAATATCAGATGAGTTCTAAACAACATATCTAGCAATAGCATCATTTATTCCATTTACATTTCTATATTTTAAGAATTTATATAAATCTTCTTCTGGAACACTTTCATTAGATATATCTTTTAATTTATTTTTAAACTCAGTTTCTGTTTTAGCACTATTTAATGCTTCAACTATAGTTCTTATTCTGGCATTAGTATTATTATAATCATATAAATTTATAGCAGAATCATTAGTATATATAGTAGTCTTTCCATCTTTAGTTACAATAGTATCATAGAAAGTAGAAAGATCTTTATCTACATACTTCTAATCATCATCTAATTTATTCTGTACTTGTTCAGCATAAGATCCATATACAGTATTTATTTTTTGATTATCCTAAACCTATACTTTATCTACTGGTTCATTATATGATAATACTTCATCAGTATTACTTAAATTATCTAATACTTCTTTATTACCTTTAAGTTCAGCTTTAGATATATTCTTAATATATAATTGTTTTAGAGCAGGTATATACTGTTTAATATCACCTTGTTCTGTAATATCTTTTATATCAGATATGAACTAACCTATTTTATATGTACCAAGTTCAGCAGATTTAATTAATGAATTGCCAGCCTTTATTAAACTATCTTGTAATGGAACTATAGTAGCATTTAAATTACCTTTCTTCCATTCTTCATATCTAGCTTTTCTCTTCTAGAATTTCTCTTTAACAATAGCCTTCTTTGCTTCATACTTTTCTTTATTCTTACCGAATATAGTTCTTAATTTATCTTCTGGAGTAACTTGTGCTTTAGGTGTTTGTTCAACTTCCTATGTAGGTTGTTTTAATACTTCTGGTAAATCATTCTATCTAGCAGTTTCTTGTTTGTTAATATCGTCTTGTTTTGCTATATTTACCTTCTCGTCATCTTCAAATTTATTTACAGCATCACCGTTATAAATATCACCAACTGCCCAATCTAATTTTGCATTTCTTTCAGATGCGTCCATTATGGCATCTACATATTTGCCATAATTAAATTTATCTTTAGAAGCATTATATTTTATATTACCTTTTTCATCAGTTGCTATTTCACCATTATCGTTAGTTTCTATACCAGAAAATAGTCTATTAAGTTTATATTCATTTATAGATCTATCAGCCTATAACATAGCATTTGTACGTTCTTGCTGTTCTATCTAATCCTATTGAACATTAGTAAGTCCTAAATTATCAATATTCTATAATATAGTAGCATCATCTGCTTTATCATCAAAGTCATCACCAAATATACTCTTTAGTTGCTTTTTAGTATCATCTAATTGTGTTTGTATATTCTATTTTACAGCAATAGCATCTGGTCTTAATGTCTTTAAATTTAATTTTTCTCTAGCTACTTTATAATAATCATCTACTGTTTCTAACTGTGCTTTTAATTTAATAAGTGCACGAGCTTTGTTTGTAGTTTTAAGTAAACCGATAAGATTCTATTTTGCAATCTACTTATTTACTTCATTCTACATCATTCTCTAATGATCTATTTCTAAAGCGTTACCAGTAGCTTCTTCTGGATGTGTCTCTGTTTTTATATCTTTTACTATTGGAGATAATATAGTATTATTAAACTTAGCATTTTCCTCTTCTGGATTATAATTTTTTATTACCTCGTCGATAGCATCATTGAATTCTTTACTATTATAAAGTTTATTTATCTGATTATCACCTTCTGTACTTTCTTTCCTGTTTTGAGATAATGCTTCTTGTCTATTATAAATATCAGCTATAGCATTAGCGTACCTATCAGTACCATACTTAATACCTTTTGCTTCTAGTATTTGTTTTACTTTATTATTTTTAGTAAGAGCCATTACACCAGTAGCAGCTTTTAACTTATCATCATAATCTTCTTGTGTGAATTTAGGAGCTTCTCTACGACTATCTTGTTCCTTTTGTGAATTTAACCAATCTATAGTTCTACGCTCTTTATTATTCATAGCCTAAGTAGCAAATTGAACATTAGCATTTCTGTTCATTTTATCTACTTCACGATTCATGATATTACTTTCTTTAAGTAATCTATCAGTACTTAAATCAGATATTGCTCCATTGTATTGAGATACTACATTAACTGAACCAGTATGTAATCCGCCCAATGCAGCACCACCCATTACATTTGCAGTAAATTCTTTATCGTCTTTTAACTAAGAATCAGTAAGACCTAACATAGCAGCATAAGCATTTAATACTCTACCGCCTACTGCTAAGTCGTTTGCAATAAGATCTGGTAATGATGCAGATCCATATCCGTATAATTTACCATAATCTTCTATAGAATGTATATACTGTTTACCTTCTTCTACAGACTCATTCATCATAGATACACCAGTTCTAGTTGCTAAATTCTTTCCATACTTAGCAAATATTCTAGCTGCATCACTAGGCAATAACTTATCATATACTTTCTGATATTTATCTAAAGTATATTTAGTAAATGTTTCTGCTGCATTCTTAAGATTACTTGGTAATACTTTACCTGTAAGTCTCATTGCTTCGTTTGTAACACCACCAATAAGTTTACCGGCACTAGAAGCTGCATAACCTAATCCACTAGCCTCACCTATAGCTTTACCTATTTCTGAACCTTTATTTGTCCATATGTTATTAAATGATCTCTTTGCTGAACCAAATATACCTTTATGTAAATTTGCAACAGCAGCCTGTTCATTTGCTCTTATTTCTGCTCTAGTTAAATATTTACTAGCTTGATATGGATTAGTTTTAATATTCCTAGTAAAATTTACTATATTTTTATTAAGATCAGTAGTAGCTCTAAGACCATCTTTTGTTTTATTTACAACATTCTTTATTCTAGAATTAACATTACCTACTACTTTACCTATTCTAGATTCAGCTAATTCACTTCTAAGATATTTAGTAGGAGCTAACTACATTGCTATACTTACTGGTAATTCAAGCGCAGTAGCAATATTATCAGATCTAAACTGTTGTTCTAGACCCTTTTGTGAATATAGTAATGCTTTCTTTAATCTAGGATCATTATTTCTACTAATTCCTGCTATATTATCTTGTATTATATTCTTAAGTACTGTCTATTCATCAGATTGATAATTCTTCTTAATCCAATCATCAGAATATCCTTTTGCTTTATAATACTGTATACTTTGTTTAGTAAGATCATTAATGATATCTTCTTTGCCTGTTTTACCAAAAATACTAGTATCGTTTAATAAACTTTGTATATTCTATACACGCTTATCTCCAATTTCCTATGTATTTTCGTCTATAGCACCTTTTATCTAAAACGGAATACTTGCTAAAGTACCAGCATATTGAACAGCCTCACCAGCAGCAGGAGTAGCTACAGCAGATGCTGCTATGGCAGCACCAGTACTTGCTAACTATATCGCATTGGCAGCTAACTAACTAGGAGAGGAGTTAGAAGAACCAATCATTCCTGGTGCTACATACAACCAGTAATTAGGGTCTAATAGATTACTATTCTGATATAGTCGTTCTCCACGTTTATACGAATCACTTACTTTAAAGAAATCCTACGCTTCTTTCTAGAAATCTACTTTATCAGCATAGTCTTGTTTTAATCCTTCGTTTTCTTTATTTAAATAACTAATATAATTTTTATTTACTTCGTTGGCATAATCTTTAGCAGTCTTTACTTTCTTACCATTTATTACACCATTATTATCTCGATATTGTTTATTTATAAGTTCATTATATCTTTGATCGATATCTTTCTTATAATCTTCATGTTCAAAACCAAGATCATATTTTAAAGTCTTCCACCAAATAGGATCTCCATTTTCATTTATATATCTAGCCTTATAAGCCTATGATGCTTTTTTTAATTCAGGATCAGTTGCTGTCTTATAAGTATCTAATATATTTTTATTAAGTTTAGCGAGATACTATTCATTATTTTGTAATTGTGTAGGATCAGTATCATATCTATGTAATTCTTCATAATCAGACTTATTTTTAATAAGCTACTATAATGTAGAGTTACTATTTTCATATTCTGAATTAGCATTTGCTAACTGTGAATATTCTGAATTACGACCAATACTTCCTAATATAAGAGATTTACCAGCTTCCATGGCGTTATCTACGCCAGCACCGATCATATCACCTAGTTGTTTTATTCTATGTATCGCAGTAAATGCATATCCTGCACCTCCTGGAATATAATCCAATGCATTATTTTCTACATCTTGCTTTTCAAAAGCTTTTTGTTGAGCTTCTAAAGATTGATCAGGATGTTCTTTATTATATTTTGCAATAGCATCTTGGTGTCGTACAGCATTCTATACAGCTCTACGATACTTAGTTTGGTCATCTCCTTGTAGGTAATCGCCTAAACTCTTAGTTTTCCTATCATCTACTACTATAGTAGTTCTATGGTTATGGTCGCCAACTCTTTTAGTATAAGCCTATTTAGGAGTTTTAGCTATTTTTTTAACCTATTGGACTGGGTTCAGAGTATTTCCAAACCCACCCAAATTAGGTATTCCTATTTTAGTAAAATCTTTATCCATTTTAATAATTGTTTCTATTCGGAGTGTCGCTTTCGTTGAACTCTTTGCGCTTTACTTCCATCGCAATAGGTTTTCCGCTATTCAACCGAACTGTTTTATATTTAGTTTGTATATTATTATGTTCATCTACATATGTACCATTTGGAACTTGTCTAGTCAATTGACCAACTATAAAGTGTCTATAACCAATAAGTTTACCATTTTTATATACACCTTTTGATGATAATTTTCCAGTAGGTTCAAATCTAGATTCTGTATTTTCCCACTGAGATTTTAATCTTAATGCTTTTACTTTTTCGCCCTTCGTAGTAGCAGAATTGTAATCATATAGTAATTTTTTACCATTCTTTCCATTTACTTCTCCAGGTAATATATTATAAGATACTCTACTTCCTTTTGGAGCACTTAATCTTACGCCAGATGATATAGGTTGTATTCTATTAGAAGAAATTCCTTCTGGAGCATACTGATAAGATATATCTTGACCTGCTTTACCGTACGCATTCGTACGTACAGCTTCTACAAATGGATCATTCATTCCCTTGCTTTGAGTCTTACTTGCTGCTGATAGAGCTGCTTTAGTCTTTGCTAAAGTCAATTCGTGTCCAAATTTTCTATTTTCAGTATCTATATCATATGCGTGATTAACTGCCATTTTAGCAAATTCGTCAGCATTTTTATCTATTCTAGTATACTTAAGACCAGTAACTACCGCATCTCTAACAAACTATTTATCTACTTCTTCTTCAGTTGGCTAATAATGAGGAATATTTCTATTTTTATTAATTAAATCTTGTCTAGCTTGTTCTCTATAAAAATCATAAATATCATTTCCTCTTAATCCAGGCATTTTTGATTCTAATGATCTTGCAAGCATATCTGCACTTACACCTTTATAATTATAATTTTTATTTGGTATTAATCCAAGTGACCTAACTTGTTTAGGTGTTAAATCACTGTCTTTTATGCCAGCAAATTCAGGATCTACAAACTACTATAACGTCTAATATTTCGCAGGAGCTGTTTGATTAAATCTTTTATTGTCATAAGGATCATAATCATTTATATCCATTAATCCATATTTGTCTTGATAAAATTTCTAAAAAGCATCACTATACGTTCCATTAGTTATCATATCAGCTTTTGCTTTCTAAAAATCATTCATAGCCTATGCATCTCGTCTCCAATCTGATATCTTATCATAAGGTATACTATTTATCACATTGGATATTATAGATCTTCCTTCAACAGATCTAGTTAAATCTATACCTTGTTTTTGAGCTTTGTTTAATATGTCATACACTCTACCTCTTGTAGAATTATAAAAAGCTTCATTTAATTTATAACTAGGACTCATTAAATCACCAAATTCCTAATTAAATTGTTTTTGTTCCTAGTATCCACGCTCATAATCTCTTTGCATAGCATTTATATACTAACTCATCATTCCATCATCGTACAAATCAACTATTGGCATAGATACTGCTTCATCATATCCACCTATCATTATTTCATCCTCCGTTTAGGGTTTTTACCACATTTATAACCATATAGATAATTTGGTTTATTATTCTACCAATCCCAATATTGATTTTTTGGTAATGTATTATTTATAATAGGACTATATAAATAGTTTAGTTTATTATTCTACTAATTCTAATTAAGACTATGATTTTTAGTATTAGTAGTAGAATTATTGTTATGCATAGAGTTTCGTAAATTTTCTTTATCCTATGCTGTTAACTATCTATTATATAATCCTACAATAGTATCAAATTGATCTTTCTTAATTCTATCAGCAATGCTCTTTTGTGCTAATGCAGATAAACCTGCAAGATGTGTTTCAATTCCTTTTGTTCTAGCTCCTTGTGCTCTAGCATATGTTTCATAATCATATTGATTAGCAGCTTGTCTACGTTGAGCCTATTGTTCTCCAGCTTGTAATGCAGCCTCAGCCCAATTTTGACTATACTTGTCATTTTGAAGTTGAGCGTTTCTATATATATCAGCATCTTCTTTCATTCCGGCAATACCAGAAGCAACTTTACCTAAATATTTCTAAGAACCAGTTAATCCTCCAGATTGATTGAGAGCATAAGCTGCTCTCCTTTCTGCATTCTATGAAGCTCTTAACTCATTATAAGGACTATATTTAAGTTGCGATAACTTCTATAAAGCTGCTACAGAATATGGATTAGAAGCATATACATTACTTCCTTTTGGTTTATTCTTAACCCAATTGAGTAATTCACCAGATTCTATAATGGATGGTATTAGTCTTCCTAAACCTAACATTAAATCTTCTTTTCCATCTGCATATTTACTTTTACCACAATTATATTTGTTTTTACCACAGTTATATTTATTATTTAAACTTGCCATATATGCATTATATTTATCTTTCATATCGTGTTGATAAGCCTATCTATCTGTAATTTCTTTCATCTAATTCATTAGTGGTTTTCTTACCTTGTCTACTTCATTAGTATTGATCTACTTTGTTATTTTAGATAGACTACTTAATTCAGGATGTTTATTATCTTTAATCAAAGAATTCAACATCTATACTCTAGCTGTAATAGGAGCTACCTAATCTGCAAAACTCATTAATCCTGGAGTTTTACCATGTAAGTATCCAATATAATCTTTATCATTTCCAGCTATTACATTGTTATCATTATCTTGTACTGAACTTCCTTCTGTATCACGACCTTTAATTCCTTTAGTAACAAGTGAAGCATTACCTGTATTATAATTTATAATGCTTTCACCTTTACCTACCATACTGTTTAATGGAGCAGTCTATAACCCATTAGGAGTCCATACTTTCTTATTATTTCTCATATTATTGTTAATTAAGAATATAATACATCATCTTGAGTATTACCATAGTCTTGATAATATTCATTTTGTAATCCTGTGGACATAGCTCCACTTCTATTAAATGTATTAGTTCTAGATGTTAATTGTTTAGCGTCATGTATACGCTTTCGTAATTTTCTTTTACTATGACCCCATCCGAATAAACCTGTTACAAGACCTGCTGCTCCACCTATTACAGCTCCCCACGGACCTGCTATAGATGCACCAGCCTATGCACCAGATACAGTAGAACCCATAGTATTACTCAATCCACTAGAATTTACTTGTGATTCATATTTTCCAGAATCTATAGTGTTCTATCTAGTATAATTCATTCCCATTACAGAACCTTCTGAAGTACCTGCATCGGCTATCATCTAATCCCCACTAGGAACACTTGAATTCTATTTCATAAAATTAGTTGCTATTGATGTAACTCCTTGTAATCCAGATATACCAGCAGATGCTAGTTGATTAGATGATTGTGGACTTTTTACATTTAACTACTGTTGATCTGGTACTTTTGAAACAAGTGGATTCAACTAAGGTTCTAATGGATTTTTCTAATTTGCTAATTTATAAGACCAATCCTAATTTGATGCTAACCTATCAGACCAATTAATTTGACCATCTTTTCCATTAGCATAATTACTCATGTTTTTTATTCTTTTTCTTTGTTTTAAGCCCATGATGTTCTAAATTTAGTTATTATATATGATATTGAAAAATCATATTGTGGTATAGTACCTTCTATTGTACATAACATATATTTTCCTCTAATTCTATCACCATATAATGCATTATTTGCTCTAGGTATACTATATCTAAAATTACCTTCTCTATCGGTCATACTTAATGTGTCAACTGAAGAATTATTTAAATCGGTATTGAATGTATATTTTAAGTTTTCAAATATTGATTTATTATATTTAGTACTAGATAAACTATTAGAAGAAACTATTTCTTGATTATCAAATACTTTAGTATTTAATGGATTAGTATTTACTACATAACTTAAATACATAGGTAATATATCTGATGTATTCCAACTAGTTGTAGTATTATTATTTACTTCATTCCATTTAGCTATCTATAAATTAGTAGAATTAGCTCTTACTAAGTATTCACCATTATTAAAGTTTATTGTAGAATCAAATGGTATAGTATATAATGATGTGAATTCCTACCCTCTTTCACTATATGATATAGACTGATCTCCTAGTACTTTAGATATTATTTCATTATACTAATTATCAAAGAATAGCTATTCATTATCTTTTTCATATAGTTTATTTATAATATCCTATACATTTTTATATTTACTTAACGATACAATCTAATTACCACCACTGTATTGTTTTATTTCTTTGTTACCATCATCAAACCAATATAAAGTAGAATCTGATTTAGTATCAGCAAATTTATAACTACCCATTCCAGATGTCTAGTCTAAATAGTCATATCTACTTAACACTCCACCACTTCCTAATATTAGAGAGGTATCAGAATCATCAGTAACAATACTACGTTCATTTACACTAAATTTACCAACACCATGTTCTTGCCAATATATTAATTCGTTATTAAATGTTCTAAGATTAGTTAATTGACCAAATCTAGTATCTACATCTAAATAATTAGCTGACATAAACTTAATCCAACTATCTATAGACTCGTCATTCTATTTAACATTAGAATAGTATGTTCTATAATCTACTGTATTCTTACTAACAGTATCGTTTAAATAATCATAAGTAGCTAATACTTTCGTTTTACTATTTGCAGAATATGCTGTATTATATGAATATAACGGATCTGTTTGTACATATTTACCATTAACACTACTAGGTTGTATTTGTAAATTAGTAACACCATTATCTTTAATATGTCTACTAAATTCATTACCAGAAGTGTATGCTAAATTAATATTAGTCTCTACTGGTATAGAATACCCTATCATAAATGTAAACATATTATTAAGATATGAATCATAACATTTATGCATTGAAATATATTCAAATGGCATAATGAAACAATCACCATCGAATACTGCTTTATTTACAGAAGCTTCACTAAACACATTACCATAACTATGATAAATATTTGTTAATCTAGATTGATAATCATATCCACCATATGGTATTGTTATTCTTCTAAGATTACATAAGTATGTACCAGATATACTATTTCTATAGAATACTACATCATTTGATGTAAACTATCCATTTCTAATAGTACCGTTTAAGTCTAATACTGTTACTTTATCTATATCTTTTGCCTAGTAATTACTATTTACACCAACATTAGTTAAAGAACTAAATGTAGTATTACCTGGTTGTAATGTATACTATGTTCCAATAGTATCACTTAACGGATATATATTAGGATCTGATTGATTATAAGTTACTTCATTATTTAAATGTAGTAATAAACATCTTCCACCTGGACCTAAAATAGCCTAGTCTCTAGTGTTATTCTAAATTGATTTATTACCATCTTGATATCCATTCTTATATTCATCTATACCATTGTCTGTAGCTAATCCATATGTTCCACCCAATACCCAGTTTACATATTCTTCTGTACCAATGGATGTTACTGAGTCATAAGCTTTACAAGAATAAGTAGGTTTACCATCGAATGTTGAGTGTTCTACGAAATCATTCCATCCTGGTTCAGTAGCAAAAGCTGTCTCACCAACAACGTATGATTCATATGTATTTCTTGATAATGCAGCACCGTCTGTATCTATAACTATTCCACCTATTGTGTTAACTGAATGTTGTCTTACTAATACATTATTAGATTGATTATATAGTTTTATATATGAATATCCATTTAATGCTGATTGATACCAGTTACCTACAATTTGTAAAGAATCATCTGTAGGTTTCCTATAAGAATATCCACCAGTTAAGGATAGGTTATGTTTTGCTCTATGGTCTACATCTCTTGAAAATCTATCTCTATAATATATACTTCCTAATGCAAAAGCATATTGAGCCATAGTTTTATTGGTATTATATTTCTCATAAAAACTAACATCAGTTCCTGCTGTATTTTTATAAGTACCATTATTTGGACTAAAATATACATCGTCACCTCCAACTAATAAATTACAGTTAGAATAACTAGGACTTATTACTCGCATTCCACTTGGCATATCAATTCCTTTTAAATCTTTAGGATCGTAATCTTTTTCACCAGGAGAACCAAATAAATATAACTATGTTAATAATTTAAGATTGACATCTTTAATTTCAGATTCTACTGTATCTTTTTCATAACATATTTCAGGAGATACAAATTGGAATAATGATTTATTTTCATAATTATCAGCTTCATATGCTCCTCCAACATGTTCTATTGTAGATCTATATTTAATATCTTCTCCAGCCCAAAATCTACCAGTAGTTAATAATCCAGTAGGCGTATATTGATTATATATAGCATCTTGATTTTCAGTATAGTCTCTTATCTATAATCTTTGCATTGGCCTAGATAAAACACCCTATGATATTGTAGCAACATCTGATTCTGTTCTTCCACATCTTACTATTTCATAAGAAGTAGCATCAGTAGGCATATTCTTTACTGTAAACTCTATTCCTAGAGGTCTTACTATTAAGTCTATCTAATTACCATTCCCATTATCTCCATGTGGTATAAAAGGTTCAAATCCTTTATAATACATATTAGGAGTTCTAATATCAGCTATCCATTTTACTTCACTATTCAATCCATACTTATCATAAAAGATAATACCATATCTATATAGTTCATCTCTTTTCAAAGATTTAAGATAATATGAACATTCAGTATCAGCATAACTATTAGTCATACCAGTACTAGAAAAGAACTAACTAGCATCTACAATATGTTTATTTGTAATAGTACCAGTTGATGTTATATTACAAACTTCTATGCTGTTAGTAAAAATACCATTGCCAGATTGTAATTGAATTCTCTAAGATTTAGTTCCTACTTTTCCAAAGTTATCTGTAGTTACAGCAGGGGTAGTATCACCATTTAATTCTGCTATTATAAATCTCCATGAAATATTTATACCTTCACCACCATAATACAATTGTTTATCAAATGCACATTTATTTTGATCTTCAGTATATTCTGTATTTATATCGTTAAAAGAATTAAAAGCATCACTTGTTATTGCTATTTCTGATAATTTATTAGTATAATCTATTGCACTATCTCCAGAAGTATAATTAGAATACTTATCGTATAATTTTAATTGATTTAATTTATTATATTGATATGCTCTAGTGTCATATGCTTTAAATGAATCAGAGTTAATAGAATTCTATTTAGTTTGTATATTAGAAGCAAACAAATAGTCATCTTTACTTTCTATCATCTTAGGTATTACATGAATACCAGACATATTATTATATTCCTATAGTGTTAAATAACTAAGTGCAGTCTATCCAACATCACCAAATTTACTTATCTTACAGCCATCATAAATATTCTCTATAGTAGGTTCTTGACCATTTTCAACATATGTTATTCTATAGATTATCATATTATCTAAGTAATCATAATCATTTGAAATATTAAATCTTAATTTAATACCACATGAAGAATTTGCTTCTTTTAATATACCAGATACTGATTTTCCATCAGTTCTAAATACATTATTTGCATTACTAATAGGAATTAATTTAGTAGCAGGAGATATTTCAGTTTGAATACCATTCTTTTTATATAGTTGATAACTATACTATATTAACGCAGGTTTTAAATTACCTACTGTCAATCCATCGAAAATTGGAGATTTAAATTTAATCTAAGGATATGCCTATATTTTAGCAACATCTCCATTTAAATTTATATTATAATCGTCATGTATTAAAGCAATATTTAATATCATTATTGGATTATTTCCATCTGCAATATATAATTTGATATTATCTTCATTTTCATATCTAGTAACTATACTAAATTTAGTACTAGTTGTAACTTCTGTACTTGGTCCAAATATTACTTTTAGATCTTTTATATCTAAATCTACTGATTCTATTGTATTAGTAAATCTAGCAACACACCATTTGTTATTTTCATCAGTAAATATTATTACACCGTATTGTCTTATTGCAGTAGATGCTAATATTTTATTTACCTTTATAGAGTTTGGAGTATTACTATAGGCTGTTTTTATACCTTCTATAGGTCTAAGTTGTCCATACTGATTATTATTAGTAATACCATTTGTCTTTGGTAATGATGCTATTCTTAAATTTTTAGCCAAAGTATAATTAGTCTATTCTAACATATTGTATGATAAATCAGTATTCATACCGCCAGTAAACTAATTAATTTGCTAATTGTTATTTTCAGTAGCCATAATAATAATCGTTAAAGTTTACTTGTTTTGTACCTAGACTCTTGAATGAAGTATCGTCACTATCGTAGTCAGGTATTAATTTATTCCATTCGTTTTTAATACTTCTCATTTCTCCTTCATTTGGCATCATAGCTTCAGCATATGCTTGATTTCTATAAAACTGCCATTGATTTTGTATATAAGAATAAGTATTAAAATTAAATCTCATCTTACCACCCAATTGTCCATTTAAGAACTTTGGAAAGTTTAATTTCATCATAACATACCAATATATTGCTTCTTGATAAGAAGTAGTATCTGGTATTAGAGGATATCCTCTATCGTCTGTTGCTATAGATCTATATTGTAATTTTACATATCCATCTTTCACATTTAATACAATCCATCCTGGTTTTATAAAATATGTTATATCACCATTATATGCAGTTGAACGCATTGTTATTGGAGTAGATGTATCTCCTGGTACTTGTGACTGCTAAGCAACAATTCCATAAGGATTATAGGTATCAAAGTTACTACTTTTGAAAGTAGATTCATTTGATCTTATAGAGGTATAATGACCATTTTCTGTCTAAGAATAAGCTACAGCATTTAACGATTCTAAATCTTCTGGTATAGCAACTTGATAGTCTTCCAATTTTAATATAGGTACATTATCTTCTCCAGATTCTTTTTGTATATATTGAGCAGGTGCTCCTATTTTTGCAACAGCTTCAAATATCCATTCTCTTATGTCAGTAGTCCTAACATTAGTTTCTGTCATATTTGAGTCAGCCATTATCTTAGCTATTACCTACTCACATTTTGTATATCTATATATCATTTATATTTTTATAATCTTGTTTGTTAAAAATTAGCTTTGCTAAATATCTCTTATTCTCTCTTACTAAATTTAGTTGATATTTATATCTATCTACAAACGTCTTTGGTATCTTAGACCAATATAATCTGTACTTATATCCATCTGAATGTTCATTTAGATAATATATTACTTTACCTTCTTCTTTAGAAGATTTATAGTCTATAGATAATGATTTACTAGTATATGTTTTAGGTCTGTATTTAGCTATAACTATATAACCTAATCCAAATGGCATTTTAAAGAGTTCTGAGCGATTTAAAACACTTTCCTTTATATTCTAGTTAAATTCGTTTAATATGGTCTTAAAACAAAAATATGGCACATCAGCACCATATTCTTTAGTATAAGATTTATAAATATCAGATATAGTATAAGAATGTTTATTCTTCCTAATCTTGAGATCCATGAGGTTTAACATTAGCTATTGTAGCATTATTACTATCGTCACTTGGTCTTTGTAACATAAATGATAATTCGCTTTTCATTATCATTTCTTTTATCGTAGGAACCATCCATGACGGTATTTTTATATCATTCTCATCAGCGTTGTCAGATTCATCATCATCGGATAATGTTTCGTATATAGCCTTAACCCATATATATTTTAATTTATTATTATCTTGAGTTCCTACTATATAAACGTGTCCGTCATTGTAATCTGCTGTCAATTCTTTATTGACATATTTTCTAAAATAATTATAATGTCTTCTAACATGATTCATTAGTTGTATATCACATCCTTCTTCATCATGAACAGCTAGTATACTAGATGCATCGTCATTATAAATATTTTCAAATTTTAATTTTGTTCTTCTAGTGTATATAGGATTATTACCTATTGGTTGTACATCTTCTAATTCATAAGGGCCCTTTTCCCTTATAAAGATATCATCAATGTCTTCATCAATCAAATCAGTATCAGCAACACCACTTCTTTGTTTATCTAACCTATCTTGTATTAATTTCTACTTATAAGCCTTGATCCATACTGCGATTTGATCTCTAGATAAATCCTCACTCTCACTAATATTATTATTTCTTACGATGAGTAGTATGTCATCAATAAGTTCTTTAAGTGAAATATATATCATATTTAATTATTTTGTTCTACTATTCTTACGTCTTTCTATTTAAGTAAGTCATTAGTATTTACTATAGTATATTTATATTTTATTACTTTTTTAAAGTCTAATGTAAATAGTCTCTTAAAGAAATTCTTCTTATTCTTATACTCTTTCTTAGCGTATATATATAAGTATTGAGTATTCTTTAGATCTATTCCTATATTTATACTATCTTTATGTATAGTATAGTATACTGTAGTAAGATTATTATATTGTATACTATCTTTATATATAGTGTCTTTAGGTAGTACTAATCCCCCTACCCCCTTACTTTTATTAACGTTTAATACTTGTGTTTGAGTTGCTGCGGTTGTAATTTCTTTTGCTTTTATTTTATTTGCTTCTCTAACACTGTCTATTTTCTATAATAAAGAATCCTATGATTCTTTTAACTAACTGATGTCTAGCCTTAAAACACCATTAGCCTACTAAGAACTAGAAACTAGTCCCTAATAGGCTTCGATGTTATTCTAAGCCTATTCTAGGCTCCTAGTAAGCTTTTTATTGTTCTAGCATGTATTTATACTAAAAACTAATAATAAGCCTATACCGGCCGCCAAAATAGTCTTAACGACGCTTTTATAGTTAGTTATTATCTTTTTCAAGATCATTGCAACTATTGTTATCATTTGTATCTAAATCTATTCCTGTATAGTCTTCACCTTTTTTCTTTAAGAATTTACTTAAAGATCTCCAAGGACCATTAGGATTAAGTGTATTTAATGTTTCTAGTATTGACCATATTTCAGTTAAAGCTATTATTACTGTAACTCCACCTGTTAATATGAATACTCCACTAGTTCCTATTACGGTATATTCAACTAAACGAGCTAAACAAACTATTATAAATTCATCTCTCATTTTAGCCAATGTACCCTTTCTATTCTTATCGCTAGTTATCTTTTTATGTTGTTTATGTGCTAGTTTAAATCCGTATAACATGTCTACTATTGTAGTAGTAAAACATGTAAGTATTAGACCTAAAATAGGTGTAAAATAAGCAGTTAAAGCTGCTCCTAATGAAACTAACAATTTGCCAATAAGTGTACCTTGTGTTATAGACTATAAATGGTTACTTATGTGGCATAATGTATTTTGCATTGATTGTAATATCTGCATAACTTTTAATTTTTATTCCATTGCTTACAATCCCATACTCTACGTTTATATAATCCAGGTAATACTTTATTGCCAGCATGTACCCATTTCATAAACTCATTGCATATGTCTTTATCAGAAGCTTTGGCTTTTATTAATTTAAATAATGTACTATTTTTAAATTTAGTAATACCTAAATTAAACATAAAATCTATTAATGCGTCATATTGACCCTATTTTAAATTTAATCCAGATCCTTTTAAAAATGTTTCTATAGGTAATATATCACTTTTAATAAAATTATTAGCTTCTACCTATGTTATTTTCATTCCTGAAGTAACATTTTTAGTATGTCCATATCCTATTGTCCACACATTAGCAGGACATTTGTATGCAGTTAATTTACAACCCTCAAATTGTTTTATATTTTCTATTGCGTAATTACTTGTTTTCATATCTTATTTATTATGAATTAGGTAAATCCCAGTTCCTTGTACTAAACAACTAATAGTAAAATCCACCATCACAATATCCAGTATTATCTGTTATGGCTACTCTAAAATCAGTGGAATTACACTACATTAATGTAGCATGTACTGGTTGATTATTTTGTAAAGAACCTCCAATAGGTGTCAAAATTACCATATATTCAGCATTACCTAGTCTACCAGCAAGTAATGCTGGTATAGTAACCTTATATACACCTTTACTTATTCTATTACATACCATATTTGGCATAGTAACCTATGTGGTTTTATTTGTATTAAATGTATTTGTAAAATAATGACTACTAATTGAAACATTAGCATTGGGATCATTTACACTAGTACCTAATGTAGTACCTTCAACTAATATCTTTTTTGATTTACCATATAATCCAGCAGTTAATACATCACATCTAGATATCACAATCCATCCATAAAATGTAGTAGCGGTACCATATCCTATTAATCTTACTATCTCATTACTGACATATAATTTCTTTTTCATTATACCATATTCATATATAAAATACCCTTCTGGTATAGTAATCAAAGCCATACCTGAGACATTAGTACTTAAATCTTCACTTTCACTATTCAGTATGGTTATAATTCTACCAGCATTTTCTATACCAACAGGTAACAAATTATCAGTAGTATTCTAAGGTAACATAACAAGAGTATTGTCATATACATCTAGATTAAGACCGTCTGGTAAGTCCCAAGGAGAAGTTAATTTACTAGTAGTAACATTTTTAATATTTCCACTATTAGCATTTATAGTACCAGTAAATGTTCCACTATTAGCTGTTATATTTCCACTGAACGAACCTGTACCATGTATCTCTATATTAGAAGCTTTTACATGACCATCTTCATATACAACAAATGGAGAGTTCTTTATATCTGTATAATTAGAAGTAGAAGAAGTAGAAGTACCAGCCCACATTATTGCATTATCTGCAGGTTGTGCAGTGGCATCTCCATTAGTTATTCCAGCTACTATATTCTAACCACGTTTTATTACTATTTCATTAGCAGATATTTCAGTAGCATCAATTACATTTGCTACTAAATATTTTATATATTCAAAATTAGTTTCTGTAGCTAATACCCAAGCTTTATTTGTTCCTACATTTTCTACACTTGGAGCAATTCCAGTTATAGATATATAATCACCAGTATGTGTTTGATTAGGATTAACCATATAGTAATGACTCTATAAAGTATCTGTTACATTATAGAATACATAATCAATATATCTATTTTCTATAGTAGTCTATGGAACATAATCCTATTGATTTATATATGTTGCAGTAGCACTATACTCACCACGATTTCTCAAAGTACATCCTTGTAAACCCTATTCACCTTTTAATCTAAACCATGTGTAAGCTGTATTAACAGTAGGTTGTGTAGATGAATTACTAGTACATAGTCCAATATATACTGCATTTGCAAAGTATGATGTAGAAAAATCCTAAGCACCATCTGCAGATGTTGAATATGCAATATAAGTATAAGAAGATATACCATCTTTTACACCTCTATTCCATAGTTTAGCAGTACTCCAACTTAATGTCTATTCAGAATCTCTCATCCATATCATCCATTGATATTGACCATATTCTAAAGTACTAACGGGATTATCAGTCCATACTATATTTGTAGTAGAATCTGTAAATGTAGATGCTTCTCTGTATACTTTTGAAGTATAATTTAAACCTGGCGTAGTTGGTGCAGTTGCACTATTAGTTACTGTATAAAAGAACCAATAACCAGATCCATCTGTACCCTAAAACAATGACCATGTGTAATCGCTAAATGTTATACTATCTGTTTTAATACTATCAGTATATGTTCCAATATATTTACCTACATCTTTTCCATTATTACTAGTAAATGTAGTCATATCATTACTATACTTCACATGAAAATAACAAGAATCACCACTAACTAATCCTAAATCGATCCATGTTTCTGGATTAATATCAGATACATACATTAAGTGATTATTAAGATTTCCATTTATGATATTTAAGCAATCACCTACTTGTAACTAATGAGGAGTTGTATTATAAACTATATTATTATGATCTATCCCAGATACTATTAAATTAGTAGATGTTAAATCGTGATCAGCATCATTATAATGTCCAACCATCTATATAGATTTTCCATCTTGGCCATTTTCACCTTTTATCTTTACTATAGACCAATCACTCCATTGAGTATTACTCTTAGTAGAAGTAGCCATCCATATATCGTTCTCAGTACCTACATTATGCCATACAGCATCATTTTGAGTACCATGAGTAGTTGGGGCACTAGGCGTTAAAAGTTGTGCACTATAACAAATGTCAATGGAAGCAGAATCAGATAATAACTATGGTGTACTCCAATTAGCATCTTCTGTATTATCAGAATAAAATGTTTTAGTAGACATCCATACTAAATCAGTACCTGTTGGTACTCCATCATACCATCCAGTTGGAACTGGACTAGCATAAGAACCACCAGTAGGAGTAGTAGGTTGAGTATTAGATCTTACAAATACATACTATTTAAATTTAGAAATATTAGTTTCTGATGGAACAGTAACATAAGCTTTATTAGATCCATCTAATTTTACAGCATAATTTTTATTATTTTCAGTATACCCAATTTTAATACCACCAGTAACAACTTCCGATGCAGTAGGTAATACGTACTCTGGCTAATTATATTTAGATAAATTTACAGATTTACTAGTAGCATTAGTCTAATCAATACTTAATGTATCACCAGTAAGAGTAATTGCTGATATAGAATAATCTTTTGGTTTTTCTATATTAGATGTACCAGATATAGTAATATCCTTAACATTTAAAGTATCTATATTAGATACTCCTTTTACATCTATATCTTTTGTAGTTACCTTATTGGTATTTGTAATATTAGTAGAACTGATAGTTGGTAATGTAGAAGTACCTGTAACATTCACTGTAGTGCTGTTTAAGGTACCTACGGTGCCCGTTGTGGCTTCCAAAGTCCCAGTGTGTGTATCTGTAGATGTAACGTTAGTTATCGTAGCAGACGAAGCATTTACCTATGTAGATGTAAGTGTACCTATGCTAGCAGTATCACTACTAATATTGGTAGTATGTGATATTACAACATCATTTACATAAATTGTAACATCGCCTTCTTGTGTATAATTAACAGAATCTAAGTTAAATACTAATCCTTTATTTAATATAAAAATAGCAGTAGTATAAGTATCATTACTAGATACAGGCTGTAATATTATTTTAAGAATTAATTGATAATCCCCTTTATATCTCTATTGATCAAATGGGAATTCTGCAGACATTACATTGTTACTATCTATATCGAATTTACATACTATTGGTATTAATCTATATACATTAGATAAATCACCTATTACTGATGTAGTATCTTTTCCTAATTCTAACTCATAACTTATATTCTCAATAGGCTAAAAACTAGTTTGTACATCGCCACATAAATCTAAATTATATTCACTAGCGCCATTTGAAGTAGCTAAATAACATTTAACAGTATCTATTCTACTACGATTATATTCTGTTAATTCTGATAAATCATATATTAATTTAATATTACTTCCTATTTTAATTTTTTCCATTTTAATGACATTTAGTGTTTAAACAAAAAATGGGGATGAAGCATCACCTCACCCCCATTCCTCAATATTATTATTAAGCAGCAGCATTTGTATTAGTTACAAAAGCATTAAGAATATCTTTCAAACCAGCAAGCTGACCTGTAATACCATAAATCTCTACAGATTCTTTAGTGTTACGTTTAAGATCATCTGCAGTGTGATACATATTCTCAAATTCAAGAGTAATTGCGTCATAGTGTGCTGCAAGATCTGCCTGTGTAGCAGGAGCAATAATTGGGAATGTACCCTCACCATGATTTATAATACCCTGGTAACCAAGTGAAGTATGTTCACGGTCACGAACCAATTTAGCAGAAGCTTCATAAGTCTTTCCAGGAACCTTAGCAATAGTTACACCTGTTGGGAAATATTTGTTACGAGAAGCAAATGCAGCAGCATCTGGATCTGTATAATAAATATCAGCATTGAAACGAACCTTGTCATACATGTTAATTGATTCTGCACTATTATCATCAGTATAAGTCATTGCAGTAAGAGTAACAACACCTGCATTAGCAGAAGCTACTACACGAGCACGCTTATATTCTTTATTGATCATAGCTGCAATACCAGTAGCAATAGTAACTGCTGTATCACCAGCTTTAGTTACGTACTCATAAGACTCTGTCCATTTACGGTAACGAGCAGGAACATCTTTAAAAGTAAGACGTACAATTACTCTCTTATTACCCTTAGCTAAAGTAGCTAAAACAGCTTCATTAATACCTGTAAAAGTAATAGTTACTACATCTTCTGTATCAGCAGCATATGTAAGTGAACTAAATGACTTAATATTATCTTTCTGAATGGCATTAGACCATTTTACGATTGGACGATATTCAATTGAACCGTCACGCTTACGCAAAACAGTATTGTTTTTAGTAACAATACCAACTTTAATTTTATCGAAGTTAGCAGCATTTGTCTTAGCTACAGCTGCTGATTCATCATCAGCAACTACGATAAACTTACCAGCGTCAGCAGAAGCTGCTGATTCTGATGTTGCAGCAGCAGGAGCTGCGCTTAAAACTGCACCTGTAGCAAGATTGCTAACCAATACAGTATTTACATATGTAATCATATTATTTAATTTTTTCTACTTGCCCTATATGTTAATACTAGACCTAACTAGTTGGGCTTTCCACGTTAAAATTATTCTTGAGTATTCACTTCATTAACTAAAGTTTGATATCGTTGCTGTATATTTTTGTTTTCAATGTACATTTCTGCAGCAATTTTAACAATCTCTGGTATAATTATATCTGGAAAATCTGTATACTCATTCAACGGATTATCCAGTGTTATTTCTGTTGGTTTTCTAAGATAACCTAACGTATATTTAGATATCTTATAATTACCATCAGTTAGTAAGCTAACACCATTATTTGTTCTTATACGTAATGGTCTAGCTCTGTGATGTCTATAATGAAAATCAGTAAGACTATTATTTACTCTATACATAAAACTATCACTAGTACATTCAAATACACAAGTATCCAAGTTATGTGGATTGTTTATGTCTTTTGATGCTATATTTACATCTTCGTTAAGAGTAAACATAAAATCTTGTGGATAGTCAACAGTATATGATTCGTAATTAGTATTAGTATTAACTGTAAAATCAGTGTATGTTTTACTAGATATAAGTTTTGATAAATCAACAGTTCTTTTCTCATTCTATTCATATGAAGTATAATGAGGTGCAGAACCATTAAATCTAGTTTTTATAAATTTACTAACTGCCTAATTTAACCAATATAAAGAATCGTCTGTTAACGGTTTTTCAATTGTATCATCTAACTTATTTATTTCTCTCTCAAATGAGATTAGAATATTTACATTTTTCATTCAGAATCCTCCTACTATTGGTTTTGCTATTTAGGTTGTTGTTTAGCTAAATTTATCTTATATTTATATTCAAAATATAAATCAACAGCACCATTTACTATATCTTCAAAACATTCATATGGTAATTCACATGCAGTATTAGTATTAATATCAAAATAATTAGGTTTTGATACATACTATAATGTAATTAAAGTTGGAGTTGTGTACTCATCTTTAATTAAGTGTAATGTATTATCTGTTAAATATACTATTGGATGTTGTAATACTCTACCTTTATTAAAACCTTCTGCTTTAAATTTATAAGCATCTGATTGTTTTATTATCGTATTGTCTATAATAAAACTATTATTGTTTGTTAAGTATGATACAGTAACTACTGAATTAGAAGACAAATACATTAAGTAATTATCTGGTAAAACAACAGATTCAGAATAACTATATGACTATTCTTTAACTAATGTTTTTAAATAGTCCTATAATTTAGCTAATGCTTTTGTTCCTTGTTTTACATTATCCTAAGTTAAATATATAGTTTTAATAAACTAATCTTGATATTGATTTAGATAAGAATATATATCGTCTGTATCTATCTTATCAGATATCTTCATATTTTCATTTATAGTCTATAGTCTTCTCTCGAATTCTATACCTAATTTTCTTGTCTAATCTAATGTCATGATTCTAATTGTCTAGTTTGTAACTTATTACTTAATCTTGGAGCTTCAACAGTTTCTAAAGCAAATGAAATAGCTAGATTTATTAACTCTTCAGCCATACTGTCTGATAATTCAAATACTTTATCATCAGTATCATTTACAAATTTAATAGGAGTCTATATATATGTTAATATTAATTTATCAATAGTCTTAAATGTTTGATTACTATTAAGATAATTATCAAAGAATATAGTAAATATAGTATTCTCAAGATAACCTACTGGATTCTTAATCCATGGTATGTTTGTACTAGTACTTACAAAATTCTATGCTTGATCGTGATTAATTAATTTAACAATATCTATAGGGTATATTATACTCTAATCTGACTATATTATTTTATATCTAGCCTTTGATGTTATATAATATAGAAGATTACTTGAAATCTTAAATTGCACAGCGTTTTTAATAGCATCATCTTCTGCTGTTACTATATCAGTAATCCTTTTAGTTGTTACTAATGGTCTGATATCTTCAATTGCTTTAACATCTGACTCAAATCCTGATTTTCTTACGTTATTACCAACTAATTTTTGAGCTATTATAGCTAAATAGGCTTTATCTAACAATGTTGCAATTTCATATTTTGTTAAAGACGGATACGATGTAGCTTCTCCAGCCTTATCGTATTCTATCATAAATTTTGTATATATATCACCGTGCGTCATATTATTTAGAATTATTTATTCTTAATTTCGTTAATAATAGATAATTTCAAATCCTGATTCTTTTTAGAATCCAAATAAGCTACAGCATCTTCTATAGTATCAGCTATCATATCTGTTCCGTAATAGTACTGAGTACGTTCCTTACGAATAATACCCTTTACTATAGCTTCCTCTATAATATACTCTGTATCTTTAGATTTATTATCTACCCATTTTGTAAAGAACTTTTTAGGTTGTTTATCAACTAAATCGAATAATGTAGATTCAATAAGTTCATTTGACATGTTATCTGGTCTTACACCATATAAACGTAGACACTTACGCATCTGTTCAAGTGTAAGTTTACCAAATTCTATAATAGCATCTCTACGTAACTTATTAATCTTGTTAGTTTCAATAGCTTCTGCTTCACGATTAATCAATAGATAATCCTTACCTGCATTTAATTTGTCTAACGAAGTAGCTACACGTTTATGACCAGTTAAAAACTTAATCATCATATTCTAACGTGGAATACTATCATCTAACAAAACTGTTCTAGAACCAACCTTTACACAAAATGTTGTCCAAAAATCACTTGATTTTGCAAGTTGTCCTTCTGGATAACCTAAAGCCTTCTCAAAATATTTTTCATCTTCAGGTGTCAAACCTGTATGTATCGACCCAGATCTAGTAAAATATGGAGTAATGTAATCAAAACATGACTTATACTTAATGAGACCAGCCCAGGGATTTCTTTTTAAAATTTTTAATTCAACTACCATAATTATATAATTAGTATGTTGTAATGTCGTATGCTCCAGAATTAACTGGAGCTCGAACATTATTTTTATTTATTATTACGCACCAACTGCTGCAAGACCGTCGTTTGAAATCTCAGTGTCTTCTGCATCACAATAAAGGATACCACAAGCCAATGGATTACGAAGCATAATACCCTCTTCACCTAAGAAGTGTACCTGATAACCATCACGGCTATTAGAACGAAGAGTATCTTTAGAGTTAGAATATCCAGTAGGAATTACTGAACCACCTGTACACCACTGTACAAATTCACGACCCTTACGACAAACTTTAACAACGTTAGCCTGACCATCACGCTTACCAAGATCTATAAATAAGAAAGTATAAGACATCAATGGTTTACCTGTCAATGGATGAAGCTGACGGAAAAGTTCCATATTGTCAAACATTGCACAACGCTTAACAGTAAGTTCGATACCGTTAGTCATCTTATAAGTAGTAAACTGTCCACCGAGTGTCAAATCCTGACCAGAACCTGTTACGAAGTGAGTATCAATCATATTGAAACTAGCAACCTTTTCCTTAAGGATACGGTCGAATTCACGAATACCCATCTCACCAGTAAGAGCCATGAACTTACGTTCATTAGTACCTATGATGTTATAACAAAGATCGAAAAGATAATCTTCAAATAGTTCTGCTGTAAGAGTTGTATAATAACGTACATTAGCAGGAGCGATCTGATCGAACAAACCAGCACTGATTGCTACTGGACGACCATTAGTACCCTTCAAAGCATATGTACCATCAGCGTTACGGTTACTATGAGAGAAAAGTAAGAACTTCTCTTCACGTCTCTTCCATTCACGGAGAGCCAACCAATACTGATAATCAGACCACAAGTAAGATTTCTTACCAGTCTCTGGATCAGTTAACTGAATTGCAAGTACTGTACTATAAGCATCACCTGTGATATCATAAGACAAACGAAGAGTTGTAAGGTTATTACGCATCTTAAATGGAGTCTGATAATTGATGATATCAGCTTCATCACTATACTCTTCATAAGCACTACCGATACGGCTTACCTGACGACCAGGAAGTAAGTATTCTCCAGGAATATAAGATCCTGAGAAACCTTCTGCTACATAACACTCATAAACCCATGAACTACCGTCCTGAGTTGGAGTACCATTTACACGTACCTGGAAGTTAACATTATCAAATGACAAAATAGCACCAGGACCAAACCAACGCTCTTCAAGAGCAATATAGATAGGTGTACCATTCAAACCTGGAGTTACAGTAGTATAATTAGCTGTACTAATCTCAGATCCATTACATTTTGCCCAACGAATATTTACAGCATGATCTGCATCGATCATTACTTTCCATTCGTATTCTCTATTTTCGATAGTCATTGTTTGACCAAGACCACCAGTAATCATATCAATGGCTGTTGATACGCCATCGTCCTTTGTACCAAATACAAGTGACAATAAACCTGCAACTTCATGAGGTTTTGTCAACATTGCAGTAGAAATCATATTTTCATCAACTAGATCAGAGAAACGTCTACCTCTATAAAGTTGAAGATTATTTAAAAAAGAATTATTCATATATTATTTAATTGTCTCAATATAGGTATTTTGACGCAATATCCCATGCTTGAGGTTGTTTGTTATTTGAAGGATTTTGAGAAGAATGATTTCTGCTCTGGTTCTTCAACATTGTTCTAAGTTTACTTGCAGCAGATGTTTGTCCGCTACGTTTAGCTTCGCCTAATAGGGCATCACCCTTCATAGTAAAATAAGCACTTTCCAATAAGTTATTGATTAAGTTACCATTAAAGTCTTTCTAATACTACGTAAGACCTTCAGCATCAGTTTTAGTGATATAATCAAGTAGTGCTTTTCTATCCTCTTTTGGAACAGAAATACCTCTAATATTATCTAGAGATCCTATACTTTGATTAAGATCAGTCATAAACTTTTCTGTCTATTGTGCGTAAGCCTATCTCTATGCTTCTTGCTAAGCTTTAGCTTCTTCCAGACGCTCACTTTGATATTTCTTCAAATATTCAACAGCATCTGTAGCCTCATCTTCTAGCATATCAGCATCTTCGTAACGTTCTATCTTTCGACTAATTTGATCATCAGTCAAACCTTGTAGTTTATAATAATCACGAACTGCTGTTTTCTGATTAGTTTCGTCTTCTAAGTCTATAGATTCGTAAGTCAAACCTTTCTGTTGGTCTTGATAGAAATCTTCAAACCTACCACCATTCTTAACATACTGATCTAATTGTTCAATACGTTCATCTGCGTAAGTAGGTTTAGAGTTTTGATCTACAACTTCTTCCATATACTTTACTAATTCTTCTACGGAAGTTGGTTTGTCTTTTTCATCTACATCCCAATTTGCTGCTTCTGCGAATGCGTCAAAGAATACCCCAATCTGTTTTGATTCTGCAGGATCTATTTCTTCTTCATCCTCTTCATCATCTTCATTTTTTTCTTCAGGGTCCTATTCGTCTTTAGCATCATCATTGTTATCTGACGATTTTTTATTTAATACATCATCAGGTATTTCGGAATCATCTTCCTTGGCCCTTGGGTCTACCTGATCATTCGATTTATTATCCTCAGTATGATCGATATTATCGTCATCTGGTCTATCTTTCTCTTTATCTAGATCATCAACATTAGGTTCATCTAAGATGTTTTCTTGATTATCTATATTTGTTACTTCTTCAGTACCACCGGTACCTCCAAGTCCAAGATCATCTAAAGCGTCTGCAAATCCACCTAATGGATTATTTTTCTTTCTTGCCATAAATTATATTATAATTAATGTTATTTATTTTATTCGCTGTTCATTCAGCGTATTTTATTAGTGATTCCATTTAGCAGCATTCTATGCAAATATTGCACGTTTGCGTGTTATTGGATTCTTAGAATGTGTAAGTTCTTCAGTAGATTTTCCTGTTTTCTTTTTAAGAGCATTGAATTTTCCACGATTTTTCTTCTTTATTACTATAGGTTGTTTAAGTGCCATTTTATCATCTATTAAGTAATTTTAAAGGTAACTATTGATTGTTCTATATTGCATCTAATACATCAGTAATAGGTGGTAATATTGATTGAGAAGAAATAGGTTGTCTATAAGGAGTACCCAATGGCATAGTAGATATCTACTAAGGCTGTTTTGGAGTAATCTAATTCGATATACTATTCTATAAATTTTCAACCTATTTTAATGTTTTTGATTTAGGTTTGAATCCTTCCAAAAACCAACTACGTTCATCTATTCTTCTAGACCTTAAACCTCTCATTCCTTTCTGATTTAAACCTATATTTATAGAATCACGTACTTTATACATTTGATTATCGTCTCCTGTTTGATGCCACTAACGTAAAGCATTTATAGTAGGAGTAAAACTAGATGGTTTGATATTGTAATAATATGATGCTAATGCTTCTCTACTATTCTATGGAAGATTACTCCATATATCATTACCAATAGCATTCCTAACTTCATTATATTTAGCTTTAACAGCATCTCCATGAAATCTTTTATTCTATCCTGCAAAATCACTACCTTCTTTAGTAGATATATATTTTCTTAATCTCCTAGAAGGAACATCTTCAAATTGATCATCTTTACCATTGTCGTAATTTTGTATTATAGAATTTACCTATCTATTTAATGCCTACATTTCATCGTGAGTCATGGTAGGCTAGTCTTCTTGTTTAGTATTAGAATTATTATATAAATCAATTCCTCTAATATCTTTCCAATAACTAGCCCCATTTTTCCAAGCATTAAACCTATCGTTAAATGTTGAATTACTCATATTACTTTTCTCCTACAACTTTATTAGACATTGCAACTTTAGCTTTCAATTTCTCTCTTTCCATAGCTGCAGCGTCTTTTTGTTTTTGTAATTCACTTTCATGAGACATCTTGTCTTTTTCAAGACTTATCTTCTGATTTTCTATTTCACGTTTCTGTCTTTGTTCGTAACGTTTAGTATATTCATCAGAACTTATCTTACGTTGTTGAGTTGCATCTTTAGCTATTTCCATAGGATCTGGTATACCATTGTCATTAACATCCAAATCTTGAGTTCCTCTATAAGCACTAATTTCAGCTACTGCAATCTTAGTCTAATTATCAGAATCTATCTTATATCTATCAAGATCTATTTGAGCTTCTTGTAACATAAGTTCCTGTTGTTTAGAATCGTTTTGCATCTATTGTAACTACTGTTGCTGTTGAGCCTGAGCCTCTTGCTATTGCTGTTGTTGCTGTTCCTGACGAGTTTGCATATCTTTAAGTTTCTACTTAATAATATTAAAGTTATCATTAGTAAGAACTTCTGCAGCCTCTAATAAACTAGCACCATTTTGCATAGCTGGTTGTATAAGTGATTGTAATTTCTATATATTCTCAATATCTTTAGATGTATCACTTACAAATATATCCATATCTTCATAATAGAATTTATCTGCTATGTCTATAAATGCACGTTCTCCATTATCAAATATATATGATAACTTTTTCTTACCAGTCTCTTGCCATGCACCTTTTGCTGTATTTAATAACTGATTAAGTACATGTCGTTTAACTTGATTATGTTGCCAAAATAGGGGTTCTGTTATATGTGAAGATTGGGTTACTGATCTTTCTACATTTCCAACTAATTCTGAAGATGTAATTGCACCTTCTCGTTGTTCTGTAATACCAGATATAGTACCAGCTAACTATTCTATCTTATCCATCAAACGTATATATTCCTATATTACATTTGACATTGTAAGATCCAATGAAGTAATCTGATTAAATGAAGCTGGTTTACCACCTTCACGACCTACTATATTCCAACCTTCTTCGTATGGATTTATAAAGTTAACACCAACACTAGATAAGTAGTGCATCCATTTTGCAGGTGTTATATTCATAGATTTAGGTATCTAAGTAATATCCATATTTATTACTTTACCTTTATCTCTTGCTATAGCTAATTCAAGTCTATACCATAATACAATATACATATATTGTAATGGTTTAAGTATACTAACTAAAGATCTTGGTTTACTATTAGTAGCACTATATATAGCACCACAATAAGGAAGTTTTTGACTATTTGGATTATCTATACTTACACTTTGGTATTCTATAGGTTGTATTCCAAAATACATATCATTAGCAACTCTATATCCTTCCCAAACTTCTATAATCCAATCTGGTTCAATACTTAATTCTGTACCAACTGGTTTATAATTCTCGTCTACTATATCAATCTATGGTTGACCAGCATCATCTTGTGTAGTTACATAAAAGATCTTTTTAAATGACTTCCAACAACAATGCCAAACATTAACTTCTTGTTTACCACTAGCATCAGTTAAAGGATTATCATAGTAATGTAACTATATTCCTTTAAAGTCGTCTACAGGTCCTCTATCACCTAAATTAGTACCAGGTGCAGCGCCTATAATATCTTCAAGCCTATCTATATCCTTTTCTTCTAATTTATCGTAATACCGATCATATACTTCAGTTATAGATAATCTCATCTTACGACAACACCAACTACCATCTTCTATAAATTCTATATCTGGACTTTTATCATAAGAAAAGTACATTGGGTTTACTCTTTCAACATATGGTTCAGCATTCTATATTCCTACATAATATATTTCTCTACCAGATATTAGACCATCTTTCCATCCTTTAATGAATTCGTTATCGAGATCTAATTTCTCACGTAAATAAGATATTGTATGATATGCAGTATTTTCTACTATATCTTTGTAGTCTTTATCCATATATTTAGCAATAGCTTCTGGCGGCATTATTTCACCACTTTGAAGTTTCTATTGATATTGTTCCTATTGCTCTGGATCCATTTTTGCAGTAATAGATGATTCTATATAATTCAATACCATCTATTTCTCAGTATCTTGCAATTCAGAAGTTGCTTCCTATGAAGTTCTAATTACTCTAAAGTTTAAAGGTCTCTTTGTTTCTTCACCAATTAGTAAGTCTATCTTTGGTCTTACTATATTAAAATCATGTGGAGTAGCTGGAAATCCATCTTCTACTTTAAATGGGTTAGTTATATTCTTAAAATCTTTTTCGTCAAAGATACTATTATATAAATTATAGTATGTCTATAATTCTCCATAATATTCTTTACTAGATCCACCAGTTATATTTCCTTCGCCAACTATATAGTTTACGCAATCCTATTGCCATTTTTTATCTTTTTTTGATAGTGGCATTTTCTATCTTGGAAACGCCGAATGTGAATTATATAAATTATCTTCTATCATATTTAAAATGTAAATATTGGCGTATCATCTTTGATATCTTCCTATTCAGAATTAAACCACTATTTACTAAATAATGGCATATCAAAGAGTTCAACTTGTTTGTTTATTTCTTTTGCAGTAGATACCCTGACCTAATATAACTCTTCTCTATATAACATTACCATACATAATGCTATTACACGGTCTACATTTCGTACACCATCATTAAGAATTAATTCTTCTATTAAGGGTTCACTGTATATTCTCTCTAAGTTAGGATGTCCTGGTTCGTATTCTTCTTCAAGCCATTCTTTTATTTTTCCTTCAGCATATAATCTAATTGCTTTAGACATATGACATCCTTTTCTTCTTTGTACTTTAGAATCTTTAAATATTTCACTTATTACTTTATCTGGCTAATCTGCCAATAAGTAATCTGAATGTTTATTAGTAAAGTACGGATATATTCCTTTACGCTCATTCTCAAATAATAAACGAGCATTATAGAATATTAATAATTTTCTTGCATTCTCATAATAGTCTTCGGCAGTAGCTGGTCTACCAGAATATTCTGCTACTATTACTTCATTCCATGCTTCTCCAGATTTAAATCTCTTATATATAAACATAGAACCTAATGAATTAGTAAAACTATCATCATGATCGTATGGGTCACATCCTGCTATATATAATCCAAATGGAGGATCTTTAATTGGATATTCCCATATTACTATAGATCCATCTGGTTTATGATCTTTTGGTAAAGGAAAGTTAACAATATCTCCTTGTTTCTTTTCTATAGCTTTTATAGTTCCATTTCCATCCCAAGTTAAGTCTACTATATGTTTCATATTCTATAGACTTTTATTAGTACGAATCTTTGCTAATTGCTACATTAATAATTTCTTAGGAAATATATTACCACCTATTTCAAGTATAGCCTCTTGTGGTCTTAATGGGTTCTCAGCTACATATCTATCTACTGTAACCTAACTAGAAGCTCCATCTTTTACTTCATTTCTTTTATCTACTTGAAACTTTATTGATTTCTCAGTAAGAGTATTACCGTCATCATCCATATATAGTCTCTTCTATGTATCTTTATCTATAGTAGATAAATTAGCATATGAAGGAACAAAGAATCCACAATTAGTGTCCTATGCGCTTTCATCCCATATATTAGGGATTGCTAATACATTATAACCATCTGGATGATAGAACATCTCTTTCAATCCATCAAAGTTGGCACCTACAGTACCACCAGTACCATAAGCAATCATTAAACCTACCTATTCTCCAGCCTCTTCTACTGATTCACGTGCTATCTGCCATGCTGCAAGTATATCTTTAAAGTTACCAGCCTCTTCCCATAATATAAGTTTACCACGAATACCACGAGCTTTATCAGGATCGTCTTTAAGTGTTTTACCTATAATTGCAGACTTATAACCAGATTCAGTTTGTTTACCAAACTCATCTGTTATTTTAAATCCAGATTTACGCTCCATTGTAGTATCCTTCAAACGTTGTTTAGCCCAAGCTGTATTTTTATCTATAAAGTCCATACCTGCCCAAGCTTTACTTAACAAACCGTCTGCTATCAAATAACCTTTATCTGAAGCTAATGCAAAGTTCTAAGATTCTCTTATTAGTGTATAATTACGTACTAACATTGATGCTCCCTTAAAAGAATAACCTTTATTTCTGGCTTTTAACACTACCATATGTTTTCCTTTTGTTTCTGCTTCTTCTATACAATTAAAATAGTAATAATCATAATCATAGAAATCTGCAAACTCTAGAGTTCTTACTTGTCTAATACGTTCAACACCGTGTCTGTCTTTATATTTAGTCTTAACTAAACGTAAAATAGGGAAATAGTTTAAGTAGAAATAATTATAACCAGAAATTTCATCCCCATCTGGTGCCACATATCCATATATGCATCGTTGTGTCTCCTAATCCCAGTACTATACATAATCAGTTGTTCCTGGAGGAGCTAGTGTATAACAGTTATTTTTTTTGAAAAATATAGCTGCCTAGCGAAATTTGTCGCTATTAAAAACATGTTTATTAAAATCTACCATAATATATTAATTACATTTCATAAAGTCCAATGGTACCGCCACCTTTGACACGACCAGACTCTAATTGTTCCGCTTTCGCTTGTTTCATTGCTATGTCTAAAGATTTAACTATACTACCTACATCCTTAAGTATTCGTGTAACTTTTATAGCTGTATCTATATCCATAATTCCATTAGAATAATCATTTAAAGCCTATATAAGCCCCTCTGATGCAGATCTAGATGCACTAAGTAAACGTGTTCCGGGTGTTTCCTAGAATTCATTAAATCGTTTAATTAATTCTTTTAGATTTGAATCAGGTATATAATTATCTACATTAAATACATCCTTAGCTACTTTTTGTGTTCTTTCGTTCTCAGGATAGGCTTCATATGGTGAATTCCATTTATATCTCCATATTATAAATTCTATTTCTTTAATAGCCTAATCTTTGTCTTCTGAGTTTTCATAATAATCTTTGAAAGGTGGAATAGCTAAATCTTCTATATTTAATTTTATTTTATCACCTTGTATATCAAACATCTTTGTATATAAATTTAAATTATTGTATACGCAAAAACCCGCATATGTTGCTATGCGGGTGTTATTTGGAACCAATGTAAGAATCGAACTTACGTATTTCTACAGGACCTGCCTCCTATGGTTCTCGGCTTATTTAAAATTATCAATAATGATATCACCATAACGTATAGTTTTTTAATTATGGTTGCATCAAATGTTAATTTTTATTATACTGACTGTTTTATCATAAAATCTAACTTCAACATAATATCAAATACATTATCATTTTCTTTTATTACCTTAATAAGTTCTTTATCAGAAATCTGTTTTATATCTATATCGATTTCTGCATCTTCTAAAGTTTTAAAATATTCATTACCCTTTTTATTAAATTCTGCGAAGTAATCATTAATCTCTTTTGTATCTTTAAGATCATCTTCAGTCATAGTATAAGTACCTTCTTTTACTTTATTCTCACGATCCTGGGCTACTCTTACTCGTTGAACCATTGTATTATACTCATCATTCTGTAGACTCTTTTTAGCCTCTTCTACTGATTTAGTATATTCATCTGATACTGGTCTTAATAGTTTTATATTATTCCATAAAGATATAATATCATCTTCATTTAGATTAGCAACTTTAAGATCTTTTATAATGTTATAAGCATTAACTGCCTGAATTGTTTTAATTTTCATTTCAATATATATTTAAAATTTTATAATTAACGTATACTATTATAATTTGGTTTTGTTAATAACTTATGCTATACCGTGCGAATACCAAGTATGACTTGCTTTATCATACACCATTATAACTAAGTTACCAGGTGATACAGGGGCATATCGTCGATACGAATTATCCCACTGTGAACCCCACTGAAATTGGTCACTGAAATTATGGCTAGATACATTAATAGTTCCGCCTCCTGCGGCTCTAAATATAAGAACTGCTCCATCTGGCATGTCTGAAGGTATCTAAACATCTATGGTTGATGATGCCTTGCTTATTATTAAATTTGGCATATAATACCCACCATTCTGATACCATCCAAGAGAGCCAACTCCTAAATCTCCACCAGATGTTATCGTTACTCGACAAAGACTTAGACCATTTATCCATGTTCCCTCTGGGGTAGAAGATCCTTGCCTAGTTATTAGGTAACTACTTCCGTGTATATCGAGAGCACCATTACTAGCACCATTTGCGAGGATACTTAATCCTGTACTATTATCGCCATAAACTCCAATATACATACCTGTAAGATTATCAGCCCTTATATCTAATATTCTAGATGATGTTGGCTGTCCCATTCTTACAAATGCTCCGGCTGAATATTCAGAATGGAAATATCCATTTATAGTCGCATCTGCTGCTGTTAGATTTCCACCACTATCTACTACAAACTTACCAGAACCAATATTAAAACTACCTGCAGTTACATTTCCTAATGCTGTGATATCTGTACCTACTAATTTACCAAAAGATATAGAATTTGCTGCTATTCTATCAGCAGATAGTTTACCTGTTGTGATTCTGCTTGCATCCAAACTTATTACAGTAGCTATTGCAGCAGAAACACTATTAGCATTAATCTAGTCAGATGTTATACTATTAGCAACAATAGATACTGCATTAAGTGTTCCTGTATATACGTGTGCTCCATTGATATAAGTTATATCATTGTTATAGCACCATTCTGCTGTTCCAATCATCTGACTAGCTGTAATATATCCAGATGGTAGACTTACAGTACCATTTTTCCATGTTACAGTAATACCGCCATTATTATTAACAAAATCATTAATATATACATCACTCCATCTACCAGTCGATTGACCAATATATAGATCCCATATACTTGTTGCAGTTTTTACTATATAAAATGGTATTGTACCATCTTTCTTAAACATAGTCAATGGAGGGTCTAAAGAACTAGTCGCCCCAAATCCTATATAAACATTGGAAGGAGTATTAGCTCTATCGGAAACTGATAGTTTAATGGGCCTATCCTAATATTGGCCATTTATAGTAATTGTAGCAGCATGAAAAACTCCATCTGTAACACCGTCACCACTTAATGTATTATAAATTGTATCTTTCTTTCCATTTATAGTATTCTGTGTAGAACTATCAAAGGAATTGAATGTTACTGCACCATTTAGATTTATCTTGCTAGCACTAATTGTTGCAGCTTCACTTGTTAGGTTTATCGCACCTATGACACCGTCCTTAGATACTTTTAAATTTATACTTGCATCTACGTCCTCGGGGGCTGGTACGTAATCAACAAGTTTGTTGCCAGAGGATAACATTATATTTCTAAAGCCTCCACTTGCAGGGGAATTTAGATTTTGCATGGCTAGAAGAGCATTTTTAGTCCAAGATGGAATAGTTATTACTAATGATTTCCTAGTCCAAGATTGTTCAGTGATAACTATCATGTAGTCCTCATAATGAGTATCATCAGAGCACCTAACTGTTAATGCACAACTACTTCCTCCACCGATAATGCCCTCTCCTGAAAAAATATATTGTTCTCCTATTTTAACAATATTAGTTATATCCCAAGACTTCTGGAATCCCCAATATTGATTTGGCGTCCCCCAAAACTCTCCCTTTGTATCTGTTATAAGATTTCTAGCTCCAACATGAATATTATCAACAGCCAAACTTATACCATTGTCCATATCTAGCGTAGATACAGCAGCACGGCCATTTGACAAGTATATATTACCCTTTACTGTGAGTGCTCCATTGCTAAAGTCTAGGTAGTGGTTAGTCTTTGTCAAATCTCCGACCGTTATCTTGCCCGTGAAAAATCCGTTATCGGTATATAATCCATAACCATTGCAATTAGCTATTCCACCAAGATTACCCAATCTTGCATGTACCGTATAGTTATTACCATTTGAAGGGTCATTTACCCATGTCGCAATTTGCTCATATGGACTACCTATTGCATCCAGTGCGGTACGACTTATCATTCCACTTCCGCTAGTGCCATAGTCAAGAACTTCCGAACCTTTAAACACAGTCAAACCAGCACCAGTAGTTTGTGTACAAGTAAACGTATAGGCCTGTGTGCCATTACTAAAGCCATTAGTACCGAATGTAGTGTCTAGCGTTACAGTTCCCCATACATTTGCAATTGTTAAACCGCTTGTACGGTTAAATGCTCTAAAACGGATATAATCCCCATTTGTAAAGCACTGTGTTGATGGAATGCCCTCTATGTCGTCAACGATAATTCTAACCGTAGAGTTAACGGACGGTACAACAAAGTTAGCGGATAACTTAGATACGCTCTTTGTTAGATAGTCAGAACCAGCAAGAGCTTGCGATATGTCTGCTGTAAATGCTTGTACCCTTAGTTCATCTGCATATATGTTTCTGAAATCTGCATTACCGTTGTTATCCACTCTCCATCCAGTAGTATGGCTTGCGAAGTTGCGAGTTCCGACTGTTGCTTCGAGGTATAAATCGGATACTATTCTTGCATTGCCGTTAACATCTAACTTCCATCCAGGTATTGAGCCTATTCCGAAGTTTCCGTTAGCAAGTAATACAGCGGAATTGCTAAAACCATTTGCATAGAAATTAAGATACATATCTAAGCCTTGGTAAGCATCGACATGTAAATTTCCGTTAGTAACTCCAATGCAGGCTTTATTAGGATATACCGTTGTGTCTAGTCTACCTAATTGTAGCTTAGATGGAGACAGCCACGTATTATTAACTGACACTTCTAATAAGCCGTTAACATCACTACTACCGTCAAAACTCTGCCCCCAAATAGTTCTAGCAGTTTTCAACTTTGTTGCCGTTGCAGCATTGCCCTGTAATTCACCAATAAATGAAGTAGCAGTTATTGTATCTGCAGTTAAAGTATCAAATGGTTTTGTAGGATGTATTTTAGTTACCTGTGAATAAGAAGTTGCATCTGTAGGAATCGTACTAAATAAAGATGATATTATACCAATATTAGTTGGACCAACAAAAAACGATAATGGGTTAGCACGCACTTTACCTGTAGTATCCCATGATATATTACCATTAGCTAAATATCCACTACCATCAAATCGTATTAAAGATGTAGCATAATCAGTAACAGTAGTTGTAGTAACATCTGGTGTAAATCCACCATCTATCATCTTACCACCCCACCATGTTGCTATACCTTTTCCAGTTGCTTCGGGATTTAATGTACCATTTATACCACTCTATATATCATTACTACTATCTCTAAGTGCTATTAAAGATGATAATATAAGACCACCAGATGTTTCTGTATCATTCTATAGAGCATCTTTAATATACTTATAACCATTTAAGTCAGTAATTACAGTACCAATAGTTTTAGTATAATTATTACTTAACTTCCAATCAGTAATTGCAAACGAACTACCTAATGCTTTTGCTGTATTACAATAAAGAATCTCACTATAATATTCATTATTTACAGCATCTGTTTTAGTTGTACCAACTGGATATGTTGCTTCTACCCACAAATCACCTTTATCATATGGAGGAGTAGGAGTACCATAAAATATTCTTCTCTTTACATTAGCAGTCTGTAATGCTTCAGAACTATCAGCAAGAGCTTTAGTAATATCTACATCAGTAATAGTAACCCAACTATATATACCAGTATTACCATCTTTCATAAAACGATATGCTTTACCAGTATCCTTATCATAGTACAAGTCACCAACATGGTTAGCATATGTTTCTTTATTAGTTTCTGTAGCAACTTCAACCCAACCACTTGCAGGTAGATTACTTAAAGTAGGTACACCAGTATAGAAGTATGTTTCAATAGCACCATCTATCTAATTCTACATATCACTTATAACAGTAGAATTAGTAATTAATGAATTTACATCTGCTTCACTTAAAGAGTTATTTTTAACATACTAATCTATTTTAGTACCACCAACTGTAGACTTAACGTCTAACTCACCTTTTATAGTTACTTTCTTATCTGTACTATCATATTTTATATAACTAGCACCTTCATACTAATTATCTACAGTAGGTCTATCACCAAAGTACATATCACCGTATACATTCATGAAGGCTTTATTAGTAGTCTTATTTACTCCATAAGATACATATTCTTTATTTGCTAACGAATAAGTATTTATACCTGAATATAGATTTACACATGGCGATGTTTCATCAACAGAACTAAATACCAATGCGTTCTATCTATCTGCATCTGTAGTATTACCCAATTGACATATTACGTCACCTACATTTGGTGCATCACTACCAGTATCACAATCTGTCTTAGATAATACTATATAATCTTCACCTACTTCTAATACTTTACGCCAATAATAATGATTAGTAGCACTTTGATATTCTACTGTTTTAATATTAAAGTCTTTACTTATTGCTAAGTCATTAACCGCAAATTTATTTTCTATTTGAACATCATCCTATATATTAGTAAAGTAACATTTATAATTCTATTCTGCGGTTATATTAACCCTAGTACACTATATAGAACCACCTGGACTTATTGTCCATTTACCAGCAATACTCTATTCATTAATAATAGATAATGTTTCAAAATAAGCTTTCATTCTTACTTTTAACTTATCTACTTCTAAGTATGTCTATCCTGTAATCTAATCTACATCTATTATACCACCACTTTCACTAGTATAGTTACCTATGCGTACACCTTTCATAAATGTAATAAGGCCTTTTGCAGTATCTGAATCATTCTTAGAAAGAAATAGGAGTTTAGACTTAGCTAATATATTACCTACACTTAGTTCATTACCATCTTTATCTTTTAGTCTAGATAAATCTATAGTTATAGGCTTTTTACTAGATCCTTCATTCCAAGTAAATATTAGTTTGTTATTTGAAAAAGTAACAGTATCTAGATATGTATCCCCAGTCATTATAGAAAGATCTATAGAAGATAAAGTATCTGAATTCTTATTTTTTAGTATTAGTTTATTATCTACATATTCTAATGCTACTCCATAATCTACTAATGAATTATTTATAGTAGTTATATTTGCATTTATACTATTTATACTTTCTGCAGTAGTTGTTAACTAAGTATTTATAGTAATTATATCATTAGAATTAGTAGTTACATTTTCATTTAATGTATTATACTTAGTTGTTAAATCATCTGAAGTAGCAGTCTAATACTACTTAATAGATGCAGCATCTAGTATATTACCTCTATCAAACGTTAGATTAGTAACATCGTCAGTAGATTCTAATGTGACTAACTCCGGAGTTATTGTCTATTTATTATCTTCTATTAATCTGCTACCATATAATTTTGATTTTTTCATATGTTATGATTTTTATTATTAATAATAAAAAGGGGACAACCAATCTGGCTATCCCCTTTATTTACAGCATTATAATTTATCTTATGCTGCTGCTTCGGAAGTATTACCTTCCACCGCTGGCTCTTGAACTGATTCCTCAGTTGTATTAACTGCGCTAGTATCTTCTTTAACATCACTAGATCCATAACCTTCAGTACCTCTATCACTATCTTGTAGTTCAGTAGTTTCAGTTATAGTAATATCAGAAACATATGGTACAATAACTAGTTGAGCAAACTTCTCACCAACTTTGTATACTGCTGGTACACTATCGCCACTAGTATTTCTTACCTTGGCCATAATCTCTCCTCTATATCCACTATCTATTACACCTACAGCATTAGTAAATTGAATAGACTTTTTAGCAATGCTTGAACGTGGAAAAAGTAATCCAACATAACCTTCTGGTATTTCTACTGCAATGTCACTGTGATATACTAATATAAACTGACCACATTCGTTTATTTCACTAGTAATACTAGTAGTAGTCAAATCTAATCCTGCGTCACCTTCATGAGCACGTATAGGCATTATAGCCTTATCTGATAATCTTTTAATCTTTAATTCCATGTTATTTTATTTATTATATTTTTCAGTAATATAAAACTGTATTGTCGCCCCACTCCGTGTCCATCGGAGACCTACTGTTTTAGAGACAGTTGTGCACAGGCGGTACACCATAGGGCAATACGGGAGGTTTATTATACTGTGTTGTCCTCCACCACAGTAGAGATCTTACCTCTACAATCTTACAGTGATTGTTTACTGTATTACTTCTTTCGTGTAATCCAATTCCAAAGTTTCTTATACCAAGGAGTAATCTTCTTAACATCTTTCTTAATATCTGTCATTACAGTATTAATTGCATGTTCAATAAGACCTTCCAACTCTGAAATATTAATTCCTGAATTTAGGATCTTTGCCTTAGTCAAACTAGGTTTAATATCTTCAACTGACTTTACGTTAGTAACATCCCAAATCATTTTCTTTGTATTATTCTTCTTAACCATAATATTTAATTTTTATTTATTAACACTTACCTTTAAGACACATATTACAACTATCGCAACATGTAGTATTTTCACAAGCACAATCACAATATTCAGCATTAACTGTATCTTTAGCTCTATTAGCTTCTCTAATTGCTTTTTTATTTATAATATTATTTCTCCACTCAGTATTCTTAACTACAATAACTGGATCTAATAAATCACGATCATCAAATATAATTATGATATCACCTTTCTGTGCTTTCTTTACATGTGTTTTACCTTTGTAATCATATCTGATTTCAACATCTTCATCTGTAGCAAAGCAACTTTTGATATTCCATCGTTCCTCATCTACAGGGCAACTGGTTACTTTATTATTTGAAAAATCTACTAACACTTTATTGTTGTAAATCTGGTTACCTTCTTGTGTAAAATATAATGTTCTCATTGTTTATCTGATTTAAATTGTTTATTCTTTTTGAATTTAGGTTTGAGTTTAAATCTAAATAGATTATTGATTAGTATATCATGTGTATCTTCTTTATCCTGCATTACTTGTCTAGTAAAGTAGAACTGATACAAAACTATTTGTTTTACTGATTCTAAATCATAACCATATTTATTAGATATTTCTCTACAAACTTTATCTATATTCATTAATTATTTTCTACTGCTATTATTTCGTATATCTTGACTAACTGAGAGTCCTTAATTAAATCAAACCACATTGATCTATTCTCTTTGTATAGAATAATATCACCAACTTTGATCTTCATCATATTAGGATTTTCCATTAATGTCTTTTCATAATAGAATGGAGTCTTCAATACAACAGCCTTTCTATAATCAGAATCAACTTCTTTTACCTCAGTCTTGATCTCAGAGTCTTCAACATTTACTGCCTCTACTCCATTCTTATCTTTAACTGGTTTCTTATCTTCAGGTAGTTTAGTAAACTCCTTCTTTACTTTAATTGGATCCAAAGGCTTTACTAGAAAGTAATCACTAAATTCATATTTGATTTTATTTGATACACTTTCAGCAACTGCTGCCTGATCCATTAACTTCTCATTATCTTCCATATTATTTCTTAAGTGAATTTAAATGCATTAACAATTTAATCATGTTACTCAATACTGTTTGTTTCTCAACTTTCAAACACATTGGATAATCACCTGTTTGTGCCAATACTTCATCAAGTTGTTCTCTATAAACTTTCATAAGATTTGATATTTCATCAAATATATTTACGAATGGTTTATCATCTACTTCAGCTAAATATCCTTCTTCAATTAATAATTTAGCATACTCGACTGAAATTCTACATGTAGTAGAATAAGTATAAGTATCGTTACCTTCATTATGAAGGTTATCAGTACATTCAAAAATATAGAATTTATTATCTTCAGATAGTGTTAATATCTCACCTACTTCCAACGACAAACCTTTTTTGATTACTTTTAAACTTTTTGTCATATTTAAAATATTTATTGTTTACTGGTACATAACGCAGTAAATAACAATTAGGTTTCATATTTATAAAAAATTTACCAAATGCAACTTTTGTTATTATTGTTACGTTAGTCTAATGATACTCTTATACTTTCTCTTTATATATTTCTCTTTATATAGTATAATATATATAGTATAACTAGTAATATAGTAGAGATAATATATCATAAGTATAACTAATAAATTATAATATGAAGAAGAAACAAGTAATAGATAAGTATATAGAACCTATATTTAGTAGTGGTACTATATATATTATTAAGAACATGGATGTTAATAATATAGCAAAAAGATTTAATTATAAATGTCCTACTACTGATGATGAATTTAAACAAGATTTAATAAATTCACAAGATTCAAGTGAAGGTAGTACTTACTATCATGTAATTGAAAACAGTACTGGTTTATATGTCATACTAATAATATTAAATCCTAAGTTCCTTTATAAGAAACCAGAGATAATAAACTTAATGGCTCATGAATCATTACATGCAGCATTTAGAATACTAGATATCAATTCAATAAGTTTAGATTACAGTACCAATGAATTATTTGCTAATTTAGTAGGATGGCTTACTGAATGTTGTTATAAAACTTATTATAAGAAATAATATGAATGAAGCAGAATTAAGTGCTATACTATATTATGCAGATCTACTTTCTATGAAGTCTACTAGTCATCCTATTACTAATAACTGTAAGTATTTCTTTGTACATAAAACACCGATGCATATTTCATTCATAGTAAATTAGTTACCATAGTTTGATAAAGAAAATTAGTACTTCTAGCAATCATTAAATGAATATAGAATGCTAACTGACAAGTATGGTAATGATGGTGCAATGAGTTTTATAAATAATCTATGTAATCTAGGAGTAGCAGGATCAGTAAATGGGTTATAGATGTTGAAATATATACATCGTTATACAGATAAATATAATAAATATAAAGCGTTTAAAGAATATGGACAATACATCAAAGATCAAAAATACACATTCCAATCAAGAAATGATGATGGAGAATTAGAAACAAGACCGTGTACAAAGTACATAGCAAACGACCAAATTAGTAGACTTACTAAAGGATCAAAGTTATATGGAAGCCTATAAGAAAATGGAAGATATAGAAAAACGAGCCATTAAGAATGGACTTTATGATAATAATTTAACAGAAGAAAATGGGTAATATTAATAAATATAGCAATCTTTATAATAAAGATAATGAACTAATTAAACCAGTTAATGATAAAGGAATACTAACTGATTATAGTATTAAAGAATTAGAAGATTTAGTTGATAGTTTAGACGATGGTACTGAAAAGAATAATGCAATGTCTATGTTACAACAGATGTATACTAATCCTAAGACTAAAGAAGATAAAGAATACGTTGATCAAATGAGAAAAGATCTACTTGAAAGATTAAAGGCTAATACTTCTACAAAGAAAGAAGACATAGTTAAATCATTAGGAGAAGTAGAAGAAGCATTAACAGAGCCTACAACTGATACTAATGATGAATATGTAGACTATGAAGAAGTAAAAGACGATTCTTCTAATAAGATGGATAATGATATAAGACAATCTATAATGAATAGAGAAGATATTTATAGAAACACTCAGACATCAAATAAAGTAGTAAATAATATAATAAACAACAAATGAAAAAGCTAATTCAAATAACATACCATAAGATTTATATTCTTTTATGTAAATGCACAAATCATATACTAAATAGACTAGATAGAAAGTATGTTAATATAAAAATGCAAGACGAGTATGATTGTAGACAAGTTATATTTAGATTGAAAGGTTGTAAAAAGACTATTAGTAATATGATTAAATTATTAGAAGAACATGTACAGGATATTAAGAAAGATTGATGGAATAAGTGAACAGTATGATATAGCAGGCACCAAACAGGGTGCCAATGCTATTGTAAAGTTTAAAAATAGAACAGCACCAAAAGGTGTAACATATTATTACGAATAATGAAAACATATATAGGAACAAAGACAGTAAGTGCACAACCAATGTTGGCAAAAGAAGCACTTGAAAATGGTTATAAGATTGGCAATCATAAAGAGGACGAAGATGGTTATGAAGTAATGTATGAAGATGGATATAGATCATGGAGTCCTGAAGATGTATTTAAAAAAGCATATAGACTATCTGAAACATATATAGATAGACTTAAGATAGAACGTGATGATCTATTAAATAAACTAAATAAACTACATACATATCTATCAGACAATGAAGATAAAGAAGTATATGGTGATGATGCTCAAAATAAGATTCTAATGACTATGCAAAAAGATATAATGAAGATGTATGTATCTATATTAAATAAGAGATTAGAATTACAAAACGAATATCAATATATAAAACCTACTGAAAGACAACTAGGAAATGTATGTAACGGTAGTATTAAAAATTAATTACTATGAAAAAGTATAACATAAACAAATTTATATATTATAGCGGAGAACATAGTAAAGTATACTATACAACCAACAATAAGTATATAGCACATATAATGAGTTTTATATTACAAACATTTAGTAATAAGAGAACAAAGTATTGGGTATCAAGAGGATATTGATATTAGAAGGGGAATCATTAATTTGGTTTCCCTTTTTTATTTTAAAAAAATTTCTAGAAAAAAAATTTTGTAGCATAGGTATGCATTCTCGAAAGAAAAAAAATAAAATTAAAAAAATTAAGAGAGTATATGCATTCTCGAAGGAAAATCTAATAAAAAATTTTTATAGTAAAAAAGCGAACACTCGAAGGATCAATGAAAAACGCCCCAAGGGTTATCGGATCGTCGAGATACCCCCCACCCCAAGATTGGAAATCTAAAAAACCAAAAGGCAAACTCCTATTACAAACCGGAGGTATAAAATAAAAAACTATGAAAAAGAGAGTATTATACTTAAGCGTAAGTAAACCAGGTGATGCTCATTTTGAGCATTCTCCTGAATTTGATACTTTTGCACAATTGGCTCAAGAGTATGGATCGTGGATAGACCAGCATGACACAAAGCTGATTTCTATCTTAAGTAAGTTTGTTAATGTATAGAGGGCGAACTAATCATTCGCTCTCTCACATTTATAAAACATTATACTTCTATTATTAATTGTATTAATCAATAACTATATCATATGAATAAGATTATCTACTATGTAGTACGTGCGCTATGTGCACTACCATCATTATTAACATGTGCGTTAACTATTTTATCTTTCATCTTATGCTTTGAATATTGGTGGCTTATCTTTGTAATGGTTATACTTAGTGTAACTACTATCAAACTAATGGCATCATACGATAGTGATGTAGAAGAGTTCACTAAGTTGATAGAGAAGATAAGAGACGATAAGTATTAACAACAACTCCTGAGTAAGAGTATAAACTGCTCTATCAATCATTTAAAAACATAGTACTACTTATAAGTACTGGTATTAACATTTAAATATATTTAAAATTATGGCAAAGAAAGTAAAGTATTATGGAGTGTTCGTAAAACGTACAATTAAGAACGAACTTCCTAAAGAGTTAATTGAGATGTTATCAAAACATGGTGAATTAGTAGGTCTAAACAGTTCTAAGATCGAAATACATGTATTTGATAACGAGTTAGAACAGATTGAGTGTGCACTCAATGTTAGAGGTACAGTCATAGAAACTATTGATGCTGTAGATAAAGCAGACTTCTTGGCACAGGTAGAAAAACTTAAAGAGAAGTATCCTGAAAAAGAGGAAGCGTCTGATAATGGTTGTACTGCTATGGTACCTGCTAGTGAGATCAATGGATCACCAAGTTAATACAAGTGTGCGCCTAATAAGCGCATACTTTGTATCTAAGCTCTTTAAACGGTATCAACCTTGTAGTTATCCACCTAAATATAGATAACGCCTTAGAACGCAAGGAAATGCCTTTAAATCGGATGTTTCACTAAACGATGTATACATATGGATAAAAACAATGAGTTAAGTAAGTTGAAATGGTTAGTAATCGGAAGTATAGTATTACAAGTAATATTTGCTTTCGTTATCGTAGCATGGATTACATTCATGATGATAGATTAACCTTAGTGTGCTGCTATAATGGTAGCACACTTTACTAACTTAAAAAACCAATTTAACAAACTGCTGGTAAAAATTGGAGAGGGGATAAATAGGATAATCCTCTTGTGTTATTCGTTAAAAACACATGGTATGCGTAGTGAACATGCCAGAGAATATAGTAAACATAATCTTAACTCGAATAGAGTATCCGAATAAGATATATAGTTCCCACATATTCTAACGTATATTAAGCTGTAAGCGGAAGTACCATACTTCTTCCTATACAATCTATCTAACGATTGTCTACACACAACTTATACTTAATATAACTAATCCTCTTGCAAGTATGGAAGATAAAGGATTAGTATAATATATAGACAAGTCCCTAATTGGGCAAACAAAAAACTCAATAACTTCCCAAGATGTTGAGGGCACCAGTTTCTTTAGTATTCATCGTTGGACTTTACCAATACGCATGGTAGTCTAAGCAAAAATTAAACTAAAGTTTTAGGTGTAAAACACAAAGATTAAATCGTGTTCATAATTATCGTTAAAGTTTCAAAGAACGTTAGGTCATAGCGTTGACCGCACATGTACCTGTCTGAGAGGATAGGTACATTTTAAATGATTTTTCGTTATATAAATATACAATAATATCACACAAAGGTTAATGAAGAGTGAAATGGTAATACTTTAGAATTATTAAGCAATGTTAAATAGCCAAGCGAGGCTAGACACTATATCTATTCGTGAGAACGGATATAGTTTTGATAAAGACTCTTAGAGCTAGTTGGACAAACAATAAGTCCTATCTAGTATTAGGGAGAGAGACAATGCTTGCGTCTCTTCTCCCTTTCAATAACATATACTATTAGGTCTTTAGAATATTCCCTGATAGTCGGGAGAGGAGTACTAATGGCAGACAGATATGTAGCCGGGTGCACTCTCCCTTTTAATTTGATGTTTTCAAATTCCTATTTATATTTCAAAGAACAACAGTGGCTAGTTTTTAAATTGAACGACTAATATATCGGTTCGTGAGAATAGATATATTTTAAATGATAACACTATAAACTTTTATAAAAACATTTTTATGTTCAGGAGAGTTATACTAAGACCGTATGGTAGGTATGCTCTCCTTTTTCTTATTTAAAAAACCAAATCAACAAACTACTTTTAAAATTTGGATAGGAAGGGGGTAATAAAAGAGGTGTGAACAGAGGATTATGTGAGAGAATTCTCCCTCGCATCATTTTTGTCTCTTTTCCTATCTTTACTTTCAATAATTCTATTAATATATAGCTTTATTGACAAATTCATGATTATTAATTTAAACTGCAAATATTATGAGTCAAATTTTACCAGGTTCCATATTGGGAACATTCGTAGCAATAGAGGCTATCGTTGCTACAGCAAAAAAAGAGTCTACAGTTGGTAGATTACAAGGCCAGAAGGCAAGATTTTTGATGCTTCGTATGAAGAATAAGAAGAGTGCTCGTGCCAACCAAGTATGGTGTACTTACTTCGAGGGTGAAAACGTTACAGCTGAGCAACTTGACGGATTATTGAAACACAAAGCTGCAGAAGATGCACAAGGTGGAATAATCATCAACATGGTATCTCTCAAAGAAAGTGGAGATATTGAAAAGCTTGATTTGGACACTTTATTCACTGTTGAAGGTGGTGTAATGAAGACATACAAATTCCATAAGGGAATGTGTTATGCCAACGACCGTAATGGCAATAGGATTAATCCTGTACGTCTACGTGATTCATTACAAGTATTCTGCCAAGCAGACACAATCGAAACATCAGAAGCAGGTGTAACCATTAATTATTTTGGTGGTTGTGACCCTGAAACTGTCGGTTCAAGATTGGAGAACCAGTTCTATAAAGAGCCATTCCATCAAGACGTCGAGCCAGCCGGAGAAGAATTCAATGCGTTTAACGGACCTGTTCAACCACAAGTTCAGACACCGCAGAATCCACCACAGCAAGCTCCTGCAAATCCACAGAATCCTAACCCACAACAGGGTGGATATCAGCAAGGACAGCAGGTACATCAGGGCGGTAATAATCCATTGCCGTACTAAACAGAATCAGTGTATGCTTTCTTAATTGAGAGTGTACACTGATAATGCTACGAATAATCTAGAAATATCCTAATTTATCGGCTCGCAGTTTAATAATAACCGTTTTAAATTATGAAAGACTTAATTATAAAAGCACTAAATGAAGTGTTTGAAGCAGTAACAAAACAAACTCCAAATGTTAAGATAAATGAAGAATTTTTCGATGCTGAAGATTGTTCAGTTGCTGACTTACAAAAAATCATAAAAGAGAATAATCTTCCAAAAGATATACGTCTAGAATTATGGTATCCTCAATCTGATAACAAAATGTATAAAGATTGGCCTATTGATGGTGACGGATATTCAATTAATTCTTTAGGTTTTGTAAAACGTACTAGAATTCCAACGACAGAAAAGGAACAACTGAAATACAGAACAAAAGAAATGAGAATCAAAGGGTGGGATACAGTAAAGTATACTCTACTTAATAATGGATATACACATAGTGATTATTATCTCGACTATAAAAATGTATTCTATGGAAGTCCTACAAATAAAATAGACGCCTATGATTTATACATAAATAAAAAGTGGGACGAATTGGTAGAATATTATTCTAAATATTATAGAAAAAGAAAACAATAAAATCTATAAAAGCCAGAGGAAATATAACGGTTTTATATTTATTTTATAAGTTAAACATTAAACATACAGTCTGTGAAGATAGTATGTTTTTAATATAAGAATTTAATTAATATTAATCAATAATAAAATCAAAGTGAAAAAAGTACTATTTTTAATGTGTGCATTATTTGCACTAGTGGGCTGTAATAAACAAGAAGTTTATGAACAGGCTATCACAAAGACTCTAGCAATATGCCTTAATTATGAGGATATAACTAGAAGTGTACCAACTACAGACCCTAAGTCAGTTGAGAATAACATTAACAGTGTTACAATCGGTGTCTTTAAGTCAGACGGAACAGTTAAGACAATCAGGGATTTTACAAATCCAGGAAAATCTATAACTATGAAAGTAGCTAATTTGTCAACAACAGACAAAGTAGTATGTGTTACAAATTCTGCATCAGGCACATTTGCCGACTGTAAGAATATTGATGATTTTAATGCAAAAGAAGTTGGACTTGATAAGGCGCTTACTACGAATACAGTCGATATCGTAGCAAACAACTTAATCATGTATGGTGCTAGTGGTATTGTAGCTAATGGTGACGGATATGTATCTAATGTTGATATATATCATCTAAACTCTAAAGTTAGTCTTAATACATTATCTACAAACATATCAAATAATGGTACTTTCAAGCCGAAAGAAATATTTTTGATTAATGTACCGTCTACATTCAAATATTCCTATGATAACCCATATTCTACAAACGGAACATATTATCATGGAGCTTTAAATTCATCAATATCTAATCAGTTACAGAAGTTGTATCTTGGATCTGGGAATATTAACTCAACAGTTAATAAACTCTTCTTCTATACGTCTCCTAATAATTCTATCAAATATACAAAGATAGTAGTATTTGGAACATTTGATCCTGATGGAAATGGTCCTTTGCAGGGAAAAGATACCTATTACCCAATAGTAATAGATAAGACTCTTTTGCCTAATAAGAATTATGTCCTAAATGTAAATATCAAAGGAGTTGGTGTAGATAATCCAACAGACGATTTGAACTATTCAAATTTAACTGTTGTATTAAATGTAAACAACTTTGATGATATTGTAAAAGATGTATCATTAGAGTAATCAACATCTCCTTCGGCTAACCATCGAGGGAGTTAAAATCAAAAAGCATGAAAGTCATATTATCATTATTATTAGCATGCATAACTGCAATGCTGACAGCTTGGTTTTGTGGTTCGTTATTATGGTTATCATATAATCCAATTAATTGGGATATGACAACTAAAGCGATGTGTATCGTTTTAACTATAATATACACTTGTTGGGTATTTCTTACTTGTATCGATATTAAAGATGCAAATGGAAGTATCAAAGGTATATTTGTTGAAATTGTAATCGAAACTATCATCATTTTAGCATTTTATCTAACAATAGCATTAATTACATTTGAACTTAATTGTTTTAAATGGAGTATTGAAGCTAGAGATATATTTGTTTTAATGATTAGTATTCTCTCATTCTTTCCAGGTAATATTGTCAGTCATTATGTATACAAACATCCTAATAATCATGATAATTAATTATAGTATTATGAAAAAAATAAGAAATAATTATTTTCGTATTCCTGAAGGATGTAAAATAGACATAAATAAAAGCACACTTAAAAAGCCTGTTTTTATGAAAAAATCATAACATTATGAAAATTAGTAAATTAGAATTAACGATTGTTTATTTACAATTAATTATCATTTATCTTGATTTATTAAAAAGTAAACAACAAAATAACAAAATTATTTAATATGAGAGATGTAATTTTAAAAGCGTGTATTCCAGAGCAAAAACTATTAACTGTAAAAGTTATAAAAGAAGCTCTTGGTTTAGGATTAAAAGAAACTAAAGAGTTAGTTGATGCTATACCTTCCAAGATAGCAGAAAGAATTTCTAATGAAAAGGCTGAAAGGCTTAGAGAGCAGTTTGAAAAAGAAGGTATGAAAATTAGAGTAAAAGATTCTTTAACGGGATATTACATATCTCCATCAAACACTACAAAGATTATCAAACATGACAATGATAATCAAACGAAAAATTGTACTGAAGAGATAGCAGCTACAGTAAAGCTTGTAGATCATTCTATTCATGAAGAAACACCTAATTATTGGATTATGGGTACTCCTGATAGAGGAGATGATGTATATGATCTTTTACACGATAAAGATTCTTTACTTCAGTCAAAAACAGATGTAAACAAACAAATGCTTGAAAATCCATCACGTTTATTGTGGATAAATGATATTCATAAAATAAACGCAACCAGTGTTGAAGATAATGCATCTCTAGTTAATCTAATCACAAAAAATTGGACAAAACTAGAATTACCTTGGAAACCAAAAGACAAGGAACTGGTATGGGCTTGGGATGATGATGATGCTTGCAGAAGAGTAGTAATATTCTATGATTCTAAAAATAATTGTACGTTTTCTTATGAAGGAAAAAGATATGGTCATATATTTGACAATTACGCACCGTTTGAAGGAGAATATCCAGAATGGGCTAAAGAAGCCTTAAAGAGGTTAGAAGATTAAACTCTAAAGGAGATGTAGGTTAACCACCTACGTCTCCTTATTTATGTAATGTAGCCAATGGCGGTCACAAGCCCGCATATAAAATACAGAGTGCATATATGAATAATAGTAATATAGAGAGGTTTAAAACGAACGAAAATTCCTTAAAAAGAGTAGTTCAAATTAGCACATTTATCAAAAATCCTAGTGCAAGGTAATATTTATGGATAATAAGAAAGTAAAGAGAGCATTAACTTACCTAAAAGCAGAACAAATCAAGCATAATAATGTAGATTATACATTATTTCCTAACAAAAACGGAGGATTGTGTGATATTACACCAATGAATGCCTGGAGTGATGGCTTTTTAGAAATGCACATGGGAGCAGATATTCGTATTCTAGCAACTTATTCTTATTAATTTTGAATGAATGACAAAAAATTAAAACCTGGTCAGCTTGTTACACACAATGGACATACTTTTAGAGTAAAAAGATTAATCTTTAAGTGTGATCAGAAATGTAACTTACAAGAGTCTCAAGCATGTATTAAATATACACTAAATGGGAAATTAAAGTTAAATAATTGTTTAAAATTAATAAAATGAGAAAACCAAGAGAAAATAGAGAATATTTCTTTACTATAACAGAAATATTACAAAAAAGAGTAGTAGTAAAAGCTCCATTTGAGGATATTGCTAGAAAGAGATTAATGGAAAAGTATAATAAAGAAAATATTGTGCTTAGTGCTGACGACTTCGTTGAAATGAAGATAAAACGGACAAGATAATGGAAAATCCAAGATATAGTATCGGAGATGATCTCTATGATGTATCTACAAAGAAAACGTATCAAATAGCTGATGTAAAGCTAAAAGACAATGAATATTGGTATGGTTATATAATAAATAACAATATGGGTTGGGTACGTGAAGAAGATGCAATATGGAGAAACAAAAACTATGCGAATTACATGTATCCACCACTATATAAAGTTGGAGATACAATTCGTATTAAAGCCAACGGTAAGTACGGAGAAATAAAGGAAGTACATCCATCGAATATAAGATCATGTATATCTTATACTACTTTATGTCGTTTTGATAAAAAAGTTGGGCATGTTGGAGAATCAGGTATAGAAAAAATTGATAAATCTCTAATACCAGATACTAAATTTGAAATAGGAGAGGTTGTATTTATTCCAAATTCAACAGAAGGTGGAACAGTAAGAGCAATTGAACAACATGAAGGTTCATATCGCTATGAAGTATATTACAACGGCGAACCTGGTAAGAAAAAGGGTGTATTTAGTTACTTTTCCGAAAAACAACTTGTAACATTTGATAGAATATCTACAAATCCAAAATTAAGTCTAGAATCATTAAATTCAAAGAAAATGGAAGAATTATACTATAAAGTAGGTGATAGAGTTCGTGACAAAACAACTGGAAGATTCGGAGAAGTAGAATATATAAGTAAAGATGTTAACGGTATCCCTAAAGGATATAGTGTAGCATTTCTTTTAGATTCAAAAAGACGTTTTTATACTAATAAAGACGATATAGAAAAAATTGAAGATTATCCTATAGGAAATCCTAAATTTAAATTACAAGAAGTTGTATGCGTACCGGATTCAAAAGGAGGTGGAGTTATAAAGAGAATTAGACAATACAATGATACATATATGTATGATGTTGTTTATACTTATAAATATAACGCCCAAGTCCTTAAAGTTACATTTTCAGAAGAATATCTTGTAAAGTTTAAGGAATTATTACCAAACAAAACATTAATTTCAAAAGAAATGGAAGATAAAAAACCTATAGCTGAAAATAAAAGACCGAATATTCCTATTAGGAGTATTAAATCTCTTATTGAGAAATCAGTAGTAAATCCTTCTAGCAACCAAGCTGAGAAGAAAGCAATTGATTTATTTGTACATTCTGTACATACTTTGAGCGATTCATATGTCGGAGATTCAGAATATTTAACTGATGAAGATAGTTTGAAAGAATTTAAAGATCAGCTAAGTATTATTGAAAAAATGGCAATAGAATTTTATAAAAAGATAAGGCCATGAAAAAGATATTAAATCAAACAAATCCTCCTAGAAGAAGATATCCGTTTGCGAAAGACGATATAAACAGAATTATCTTAAAAGATAGTGCTGGTGCTAGTATGGTACTCTGCAAAAACTTGCCTTATACAAGTTGTAGAATATTAATACAAAACATTAATGATTTCTTAGCAAAACACGATACCAAACTAAATGGAAAATTTGCAATAGTGAAATAGAAAATGAAGAAAAATTACAAGAAAGGACAGACGGTAGCTATATATAGAAAGGTATACAGGCTTGTAGAAAATCCTGATATTGAACTATGCTCAAAATATTGTGATGCTAGAGGTTCTCTATGTAGCAAAGGATGTGAATATTGTAATAATTCTGTATTAGTTTTAAAATTAATAAAGTAATATATTATTACAATATTAAATCATAAATCTCTCAACGTATTATCTTATATTAATCAAAAAATATTAAAATAAGTAAAATGGCAGGTAAAAAATTATTAAATTGTTTTGTTAAATTCAAAAACGATTGTGGATTTTACAATTACTTTAGAGTAATAAGACAAGAAGACAATTTATGTACATTAATACCTATTTCTAATCAAAAACTACCTATAAAAATAAGAAAAAAGGTAGATGAGTTAGAAAAAGTACAAGTAATTAAAGTATGTTTATCGTCAAAAGATATAAATAACATAAATCTAGCTTTAATGTCAAATGAAGAGTATAATCTTAAACATAGATTTACTAAAATGTTTGAAGAAGCATGGATGATAAACGGGCATTATGATGACTGTATTTTACATGTAGAAAATCATAAATATCCACATTTGTTTTATCATTTTGGATTTTTTACTAAATATCTTAACAAAGACGAAAAAACATATTACAGAATGAGGATATATAAACTATTATATCAATGTGATAAAATATGTAGATAAAATTTTATATACGCATGAAAAGGATCATTAAGGCATCAGAATATTTTCTAAGACAGTTTCATAAAGAAGTAAGACTGATTAGAGAAAGACTTGATGAAAAAGGTCAAGTACTGAAAACGTATGATGAAGCAGACGATGATGATATTTGTATAACATCATTTGATGAATCAGAAAAGGGTTATCGTAAAGATGAATTAGATAAAGAAGGTGAAAAATACTTTATGACAGCCATCGAATACAATAAAATGTTAGACGATGAGTTCTACTTTACGTAAACAATTTTGGAATATTATAGGACAAATATTTTGTGGAACATTGCTAGCAGTAACATTCCTAATATGTTTATACTATTTTATTAAACTTGCAAATATAACACATGTTATTACATTTGCATTAGTACTACTTATGATTATTTTATTAATTATAATTGGTACATTATTAGCTCTGAACGGAATTGATGAATTATTATCATCTCCTCCAGAAGACAAAGGTGGCGTATAACTAACCATTATACGCAGCATCTACTACGAATATAACAAAGTTATATGGGGATAGTACAAGCTCGAAAGACTAATGTCCAGAACGCTAGAAGTACATCGGGTTTGAGTCCCGACTATCTACAATAAGTTTATACAGAGTTCTTTAAAAACCTGATTGTTACATTATTTAAATTTAAATTATTTATCAAAAATGTTTAAAAAATTCATTAGAGGTGTACTGTGCCTCATTATGCTATCATGTGTAGCATTCACAGTATCGTCTTGTGATTATTTTGAATTCGGGAAAACTAGTAAAATACTAGAAAAGGATTCTCTTATGATCGCAAAAGAATTCAAGGCACTACAAAACCCTGAATTTAAAACAGTTGACGAAATGGTGTCTTATACATCAGATCTCAAACAGTCCTACACTGCCGATTCTATTTTTAGGACAATTCCTGAAGAAAACCTAAGAGAAATAGCTGGAGTAGTGTTAAAACGTGAAGGTTATCTTGACAAGTCGTTGATCGTAGAAGAATACAAAGAAAACTACGATAAGGTATATAAGTATCTTCCAGATAAGAAGAAGGAAGAGACTATAGATACAACAACAAGCGTGTCGAAAGATACCTCATATATTAATGTGCATGGCAAAATATACAAATTATTAAAGTAATGGAACAAATAGCTATTGTAGTACTTTTTCGAGGAAATGAGCCTACTGATGCTCAAAACGGTCTAATTGCTGGTAGCATAGCAAATATATTAGGTATTGCTGATAATATTGCTGTAACCACAATGAATCAAACTGATATTTCTAAAATATTAGTTAAAGAAAGATGTTCAACTGTTATCAACGGAGAAGAACCAAAAGTTACTCCTGTTGATTTAGAGTTAAGTAATGCACTTACTTACGTCAAAGGTTTATTTCCTAATGGAATATCTTCAGAGAGAGCAGCAATGCAATGTGTTATGGGAACAGATACCGAGAGAAAATGTTGGCTCAATGCTTTAGAGATTATCTCTAAGTATCCTCCAAAGAAAATTCACGATACCTTTGACATATCGTTAATAACTTTAAAGAACTTAAGAGTAGCATATACAACATGTGCAAGCCTGGCAAAGATCGGAGAATAAATCCAAGAAAAGACGATGTAAAGCAAAAGCATGTAAATGCAAGACCTTACAAAAGAGAAAAATATGATTACGATAATCGTAATCAAGAAGATTAAATAGTTATAACAATTTAAACATTTATCAAAAATGGCGAAAGAAACAAAAGTAGCAACTCCAGCAGTTGCAAAAGACAGTGAAGACAAAGTAATGGACGAGATTCACAGCAAGAACATTATGCCTACTGATCTTGCAAAAGAGGTACAGGCAGAAATAGACGCTGATGAAAAATCAAAGAAGAAAAGTCAAATGAAAGCAGCAATTCAGAATGCCGCATACTACAACTTTTCTGCAAGACTCAAATTGCGTAAGCGCAGACATGAGGCAGCCGTTACAAAGGACGAGCTAGAACAGACAGCAGCATTGCTATCTAAACTGACAGGTGTAACAAGAGACGGTAAAGAAGTAAAAGTCGAAGACCGTATCACCATGGAACAGTACAAAACCCTACGCAGAGCTATGAAAGACGACATTGCTAAAAAGCTAAATGAAGTTGATCGTAACTATGCAAAGGAAGTTGATGAACTTGATAACACCGATTGTGCCCGTTATAGGAGCGATTGGAGTTTATAAATCATCGAAACCACAATCCGATCCCAGAATTTTAAAATCAGTGGACAAGAAGGACATGGGCATTGCTCCCTAATAGTTTCAAAGGAACAAAAGAACACTTAAATAATGACATGAACTAACATGTTGCACAAGAATCATAGAATCAGTGTGGATTGGGACAACGAACTCACGTTGTAAAAATGAGTAAATAGATCAAATACAATATTGCATTAGAATCATAGAATCAGTATTAATAAATCAGAGGTTGTCTGTGTATTATTAATACGATGCATAGTATCAAAGAAATATAAGATACGACCTTCAAGAATCATAGAATCAGTAAGATCACCGTATAATATATAAGACTAAAATATTCGTTCTAAGCGTGTGTATGTGTATATAGGAATAGCTAACCAGTATATACATATAAACGTCTTAGATCGAACGTAAATAGCCTTAAATCGAATGTTTTGACTGATCATCAGAACATTTACAAGAAGTTTTAGTGTGTATGATGTGAAATACGGAGACGTGAGAGTCGATGCTCACTACCTCCACCAATATTAATACTCAATTTTCTTCGGCTCTTAGCAGAGTATAAAGAAGAGCCGTTTACGGGGGTAAAATGGAATAGATCCGTATGGAGATAAATACAGTCGTAAGACAAGCACTTTTACATAAATAAATGCAAATAATGGAAACATTATTGACTATACTTGCGTAGCGTAAGTAACAGTCACGTGGATGAAAGACCTACGAAAGTGGTCTATTTTAACATATGAAGCGATGAAAATTGCTTTGTATGACTAGTATATTACAACAATGGCAAAAGGATATAGACAAATGTTATGCGACAGGATGCCACAGACATTAGACATTGCACTTAGATGGTGTAAAGCCAAAAACAAATGGGTTGATTATGTATATGATAATACAATAAAAAAATACCCACAGAAAGAACGATCTAGAGCCGTTAAACAAGTATTAGGACAAATAAACTATTATAATATTGATGAAATAGTTATATACTTCCGAATGATGGGTAGAAAACAATCTAAAGAAATACCAAAAGAGGAATTAAAATTACCTTTTAAGTATACTATTAATTGGGAGGAAATGGCTAGCAAAGATATTAACGAATTACAAATGTGGCAAAGCGTTTGTACATGGGTAGTATGGTTCAAATACTGGTATTCTTATATTGAGAATGCGGTGAAAATCTCTATGTCAAATGGTAAAGTATATAGTGAAATATGTAAAGATATTGAAACTAGATTCTTACCAAAAATTGACATTTCTATAAGAGAAAGTCTAAGTATGTTCCTTGTAGATAATATAAAAAAATTTAACAGAATTTAGTATTTTTCCTAATACATGTTAATAAATCCAATTTCCACAACAGGAATCGAAGTTAACAAAAAGGTATCACTATGCGAACAATATAAACAATTATATAATTTAGCAGGATTTTCCTGTCAAATAAATATTGATAGCATTAAATGTGTATTACCTATTTATGGAAGTAACTTAAATCTTTATAATCGAGATTCTAATTATAGAATTAAATTCCTAAGTATATGTTGGCAACAAGATGTTCATAAAGTAATAATATGGGCGAATAAAAATATAGTAATAAAACTTGGGGTAATCAAATATCGAGAACTTGATGTACTTATTCGTATTTTTACAGGTATGCTAAACAAATGCAAAACAAATAAAGAATTTTTAATATCAATACATGATAATTTTATAAAAAACATTGAAGAAGAACGAAAAATGATTATTTTTGAAAAACTTCCATTCTAGAGTATGAGCTATTAATTTAGTTCATACTCACTATGGTGGTAAACTGTACCACGATATTAGTGACAGATTAATAAACAGTTGTTTGATTATGAAGAATCTTAGAATCACCGACGAAGAAGTTGGTCTAATCAAAGACGCACAAAGTGGCAATAAAGCTGCTTTTAGTACATTATTTAAGAAATATAAGAGTTTTGTCGAAAATCTTTTAATGAAATATGTAAAAGATGAAGATGAGGCTCACGATATTTGTAATATTGTTTTCTTAAAAGTACATAATAAACTCTCTTCATTCACAGCATATGACTCTTTCGGGGGTTGGCTGAGAATATTAACAAGAAATACTGCAATAGATTATTTACGTAGTATGAAATCTAAAAATACAAGTATAGAAGATGTTGATGACCGATTATCATTGACGGAATCTATAGCGAGTAACGAGGAAGACCTAATCAATCAACTGACTTATAAACGTATTTTAGAAGAATTCGATAAATTACCAAATACCACTCGTAAGGTATGTAATTTATTTTATGTGGATAATTTAACAGTAGATCAGATTAGTAAAGCTTTGAAGATCCCAACTGGTACTATCAAATCTATTTTGTTTAGAACCAGGAAAAAGATCAAGAAACAATTCAAAAGTTTATAATAGTATGAGCACCTTACTTATATTCCTATTAGGAATTATTGTAATCATTGGAATCGCAAGATACAATGAGAGCAACAAGTTGTTCTGGACATTACTGATATCTTTCTTATCAGGAATGGCTGTTGCAAGTGTCTACAACACGGTAACAGCACCAGAGAAAAACGATAATAAGGTTACATTAACTAAATCCACACCAATGTGCCAAATCTCATCAGACATTTATTGTCTTATGAAAGGTGAAGACCAAAGCACAAACTCGCTTAATGCAAAATTGGTGAGTAAGATTGGGTTAAACAGCGACTGTAACAATTATCGTTTAAGTAAGGATTGGAAGGAACCGATTCTTACAATAAATGTCCCAACAATCCGAGGACAATGTACAAAAAAATTAGTTTACGACACATCGTGAAAATATAATAAAGTTTTGTACAATTATTTAACGTGACATCTGTCACAAGTTTTTAACAATTTTAACATTTATCAAAAATGTCTAAGAATAAGAAAAAGACTGGAGTAACAAAAGAGAAAAAAGTCATTACTCCTGCACCAGCAGTAGATACAACTACTACAGTAGAAAATACAGCAGCAGCACCTGAAGCTGAACCTGCAAAGAAAGAGCCTTCTAAGAAGGTAAGTAAGAAACCAACAACTACTCCTGCAACAAGAATTAATGTAGTTACAGTAGGAGATCTCACAGAGGCTGCTACTAATTACAATTCAAAACAGCAAGGTGGACTTGATGCAAATCATCAGGTAGATATCCTTATTGGACTTAAAGGAATGATACACGATGATCCGCAAGCTGGAACAAAGTATGACATTCCTGAAGATTCAATTAATGCAATCAATAAGGTTGTAACAAACGGATTCATTATAGCAATGATCAATGAGATTGAATTTGGTAAGAGTCCATTTGCTATGCGAATGAAGATGTCTCAGCTCGAAGCTATTAAGGAGTTTGCTCCTATGCTTGGTGTAAATATTGATACTACAGCACTTCCTGCTCCTGACGCAGATGGAAATGTGATGGTTGAAAGTAAGGACATCGTGATTTCTGAGGAAACAAAAGCCGCTGCAAAAGTAGCTAAAAAAATAGAGGATGAAAAACCTACTATGAATCCTGCAGAAATTAAGAATGAAACACAGCTTAAAAAATCTTTGGATTTCATCTTTGGAGATACAAATGTTCCTCAAATTTATGATCGCATCGAAAATGCAGTAAATTTCTATAAGTCTTACTTACAGATTACCGCAAAGAAAGCAAATAACGATGCAGAGTATACTAAGATCGAAAATACTTCTCGTGTTGATCTTCTTAGTGAAATTTCAAAAATATGTCATGATATTCCATTCTCAACAATGGGTCTAGCAAGATATATGGGAGAAATGGTAGGTACTCAGAAGTCTCCATTAAGTGCATTCTTGTCATTGAAGAAGGCAGCTATGGCTTCTACTGCTAAAGTAAAGCCTGGTGATCAACTTTTAGCCGATATGGTAAAAGTACTTGTAATATGGACAGCACAATCTAATATAGAGAAGTTTGAAGCTCGTATTAAGGAGTGCAATAAGAATCTTGAAGTTCTTAATAAAGATCCAAAGAAGAATGCCGAAGGTATCAAAAGTATCAATGAAACAATTAAGAAACATAACGAGAGTATAGCTTATCTTAATAATAACATACACGTTATGGAGCTTCCATCTACTGATATTGTAAAGAACCTATTACTTGCTGCAAACAACATTGATGCAGAAGACCCTACTTCAGTAGTTAACGGTCATGTAGCAAAGAGAATCATTGCTGATATTACTAATATCTATTATCCTGATACAGATATGAGTGATAAAGACAATGTAGAGACATTGAACAATAATGTTGTACAGATGGCCGGAATCATTATCAATATGTTCCGTGAACCAAATGCAAACGACATTACTTACTGTATTGGCAATCTTAAGGAAGTAAAGAAGGCCACTCCAGTTGAGGAGCCAGTTAAACCAAAAGAGGAGGCTGACACAACAAAAAAATAATTGCGTCAATCAAAAGCAAATGTCTACATTTGGTAAGACGCTTTAATTATTTTGTTAGTAGACTACTTTTTGAATAATCATCAAGATTATGAAAAGATTAACTACAATGTTTTGTGCAGTATGTTTTCTAGTAATGGGATTCATATTGTCAAACAATAAAACTAGTATGTCACCAGCAGTGGCAACTATGAATGCCGCAGAGCCTAATAATAATATATTACAAAGCTTGCGTATACCTACAGACTTAAAATTAAGTCAAGGAACTAAAATTGCACAAGATACCGTGACTATTCACGATACAGTGTATGCAAAGAGAGCCGTACGTGTGGTGAAAGTTCCATATGTAATTAAGTCAAAAGACACTTTGTTTGTGCCTGTCTTATATGTGCCAGTAAACTTTCCAGTTCGTGAGGAGCAGACTGTAAACGACAATCACTCCACCAATAAACAACTACAAGACAGTTGTGTTTGCCTGAGAGGCAATGGGTTAGTACATTAATAGGTCTCATTAGCCTAGTACGATGATAGGGTATATCAGTAAATTATACCTATGTAGTAAAAACAAACTTGATCCGAGAATATGTTAACCCTCTCAAAGGGCAAGATTACTCAAAAGGTAGGATGAAATACATTAAAGGTGAAAAATTTAATGTAAGTGGGGAGAGCGTTGTATCAACCCTATAACAAATATGAGAACCGTCTGGCGATATTTGTAAGAAAAACGCATAAGTCTTCAGCAGAAGCAAAATGAACCGTATCGTAAGATTTATACTAAGATACATAAGTATAAAATAACGTTACACGAGTTGCCCATAATAGTATCCAAACCTATTATGATGTATCTACAAAGCTTAGTCTAGTGTCACTGGCCTCCAAAGCCAGCATTGAGGGATGAAAAATTTACAAATGATTATGAGAGATCTACTCATAGAGCAACCATTAGGAAGTGTCCTATTCAAGTCTCGTATGTTCGATTCATACACCTTTTGGGTCACCTTAGGGTTCGGGGATAGAGTAAGATGAGGGATGATGTAGACCGCCAGGCTTTAGTCGTTTAAGCGGTATATAAAAGTAAAATGACTAGATATACAATGCAAGTATATAGCAAAACGAGACTGCGTACATAAGTCTGATTTAATAATATATATTGACCATTAGCAAGTTAATACATATTATCGCAAAACGTAACATAAGGTGACTCCTTGACAGTCAAAGGTAAACTTATCTTTAAAGTTAAATAATAGGTGATATTGATTCGAGAAGCCACACCCAGTGGTTATTCAACCTCCATATTAGCCATTCTTTTTAGAAGTAATATATCAAGTTTGATTATTATGTCAATAATGTTTTGATGCGAGTATAATAATATCATAACTTCTCTATAGTTTAGTAAACTATATGTTTTATGTGCGTTATACTTTATATTCTTTAGATAAACATTTGGTGGATATTAAAAAGATAAATAATGTTAAACATAAAATGGTGTCCCCTGATAGTGAAAAACCTACGTTGTTAGTAGGGAGTAACGAAGTCAGAAAACCGAGTGCCAACCGTGACTTAAAATAGTAAAGCAAAATAGATAGATTAGAGTATATAGCGCAACTATATAAAACGTCGAGTCTATAGAGCAATTCGCATGTAATGATTAAGGCAGCGCAATAGTCCTAATAGTCTATTAGGTATACAGTAATTGGTATGCGTGGGTGATAAAAGGAATGTGAAGTGGGTTAAATTCCCAAGTATTCGTGCACTATAAACAAATGAGGAAGTAAAATCCAAGAGTAGAAACAACCGTAAAATCTGTGAAGCCTATGAAGCTGAGATTGTTCGATAATGACTAACAACTATACTAAATGTCGTACCGATGTATAGAGATGAATCTTTTTTCAATTTGGGTGCTTTTATAAATTGAATATAGCTAGAGAACAAGCAGTGGAGAAAATCCGCTTTAATAACAATCATGTAGTATTGGAAGTTAGGAAAAATACAGAAGATATTACAAAATTTTTGTGGGTAAATTGATGTGGAGAACTCAGCCTAAGTAACGTTCCACGAATCCTGAATCATTAGAGACTTAGACGGTTTGACCACACAATATTTTTTAAAAAAAAGAATAAATGTTCTTAGATTTAGTAGTATGATACTACAATAGGCATTCAAAGTTTTGATCAATAGTCGTTATATTACTCGGCCAGCATGTCCTACCATTGGACTCCGTTTGTACGAATTGAGCTTCATTTAAAGGAATATAAAAGTACAAAAAAAATATAATTATAAAGCGTTCACAATCGTGAAACCTATACACAAATAAATTATTAAGAACAGAAAAAAATTATAAATAAACGCTACAACGTAGCACAGTATTAATTATATATCGTTAGTTTAATCAAAAACGATATCAAAAAGGATATATAAAATGTTAGAAGACAATGTATTAAATGCAGTTTCAAACAACCGCAAGAATCTTGCCATAATTGGCGCAAATTTGGGTGGACAGTTCCACCAGGTAGACGTACGTCTTAATATTGCAAACTTCGACGACGAAAAGGCTCGTATTGCAGCAGGAGATAACCTAGAGTTATTCTTGAATCGTAGCCCAAAACGTTATCGTATTGTTAGTAAGGATATTATTAACATCGGAACAAAGTCTGACGTAGATGGTCAGCCAATCGTGTATATCAATCAGAATGAAGATGGACTTCCAGAAGTTCAGATTCCTTTTAGCAGCGATATGCAGGAATTTGCAAAAATTAACGATAATGCTCTTAAGGACGCATTGCATGGTGATAAATCTAAGATCTTCGCAGATCCTGAGAAGCTTGTAGCTCAGCTCAATGCGCTGAATAACAAGGAGATCAAGAACATCGAGCATCTCATTAAGCTGCTTAATACAAGTAAGCAGACAATTGAAAATGCAATTACTGAAAACAGTAAGAAAGTAATTACCTATAAGCGTGAGCTTGGTCTTAATACTACAGAAGATACTACAGCCGTAAAGGTAACAGTAGATCTAACTAAAAATTAAGAGATATGGAAAAGCGCATCCTAACAAGGTCATCAATTCTTCAGATGAGGTATCTCCTCGAAGAAGAAAAGATATCTAATAAGGTGTATAATAATCTGAAAGATAAAGATAAGTATCCATTGTGTACTATTTGTGCAGATGGTACAATAATACTTGGTAAAACTAAGTATCACTTTATCAATCAATTATTGTCATGCCAAGATAAGATTCCATTCGAGTCTTTCGCACTAAGAGTTTGGGATGCTTTGGTTGAATTATCAGCTGGAGAAAACACTATAGCTCTTAAAGAGAATCTTAGTATTGAGATTGCTAAAAAAGCAATCGTAGAAGGTGACTACAACGGACTAGTTAAAAAACTAGTTCTTTGCTATGAACATGTTTGTAATAAAAAACCTATAAGCAATGAAACATCTGCGGATGCTGGAGGCGAAGCTTCAACTATTGATGAAGGTATTATTACTATTGTTAATGGTAATCGACGTAGAACAATAAAAGTTAAAGATAGTATAGGTGATTCACTATTTGATCTACAATATGGTTTAGAGAGTGTAAGATTTCGTGATGGAAAGATAGGAAAATAACCTGCGGGTTATGTCAAGCGTTCTGCTGGAATTAATGACAACAAATCTAGAAATTATAAGATTTTATACTTAATAATTATATTCAAGATTAATAGAAAAATCTATACAAAATACATTTTAAAAAATTATCCTAACATAAACATCTGCGGATGTAAGGGGGATCACTTCCTGCGGGAAGTTCCCCCACAGGACAATTTTTTGATTATATTAAAATTATATTTAATATAGTCACAGTAGGTAAATGATATCGAATTCAATGAATTTTAATTTAAATCAAAAATCATATGAATAAATCAATAAAGTTGAGTTCAAGTAATATCATTAATATTCGTAAGTCTCTCGATGCAGAGATTACAAAGGCATGGCGTATAATCATAACTGAGAACGTAATGTCTAAAAAAGCAGCAAATGCTGGTATGGGATCTGGTAAAGATCTAAAGGCACTGTATAATAGTATTACACAGATGCAGGAAAAGCGCATTAAGATTAAGGGAATACTTCAGTCACTGAACATGAATATAACCACATTTAATTTTGATGAGTTTAAAAAGACAAATAACTATAGTATATTCGCAGCAGGCGAAGCAAAGGAAGCAATAGCACATTGGAAGGCAATACTCCCTAAGTGTATTAATCCTACAGAGAAGTCAAAGAAGGGAATGAAAGGTACTGGAAAGATTGAATCTTTTAGTAGTGCAAAGATTTCTCAGCTCATAAAAGATTTACAGATGAAGGCTAACAAGTTTGATTCTAATCTTGAGAAGTTCAATAACAATACAGAAATTGCATTGGATGAGACAACAGAAAATGACTTTAAGGAAGCTTTGATAGCTTAAATATTATAGACTATGTGTAAAGGGCAACTTAATTATGTTAAGGGTGGAATCGAAGTCCGCAATAGTCACCAACAAAAAACTATAGTATGGAAAAAGAAATAGAATTAAACGCTATTCATTTATACTATACACAAAAAGAATATAAAAGTATTCGTAACAAATTACAGAGACTAAAGTATCCTAGAAACAAACTAGGTGGTATAGTATCAGAAACTTATGCATATTTTTTATATGAAGAAGAAGATAGTGAGAAATTACAAAAAGCTTTACATATAAAAAATGTACATATAAGAACAGAGGTAGCAAAAACAAAATTAATAACACATCTCAAAGATACTAATACAAAATCTAATAAAAAAGTAGATTCTTTATTAGACAATCTTGAAGAGATGATAAATTCGTAATCAATATGAAAAATAATAATATAACAAAATCACTTGAAAAGGTGAATAGAACAGATAAGAAAGTAGCAAAATTAACAGCTTTTCTTAAAACAACTTCGGGACAGAAGTTTGTAAATAATATACACAAAGAAAGAATAGATGTATTATGTAAAAGATATCATCTAGACTATATTATATATACTAACTTGACTACTACTATGAATGTAGTAAATAGTGTTATAAGTAAGTTAAATATGAAGCCGGAGAATAATGCAAAAGAAGCAGTAGAAAAACTTACTGAACAGCATCATCCTCAACCAAAGCGCCTTACTTTACATACTAGAAGAATTATAAAAGACGGTAAAATAGAAAGAATTAAGAGCGAGATTAGCAAGCTCAATATAAAGATTGATGCAAGTAGAAAATTAACTCATAAAGAGTTATTAAATGGTTATAAGGCACACAAGTTAGATAAATGGCTTGCAAAAAACCCTGAGCCTATTGAGCAAGATTCTACTGGTCAATTAAATGCTTTCTATGAAATAGACCATGAAGAATGGAAGAAGAAACTAGAACTTATTAAAGTACAAATAGAGGATAAGATTATATATAAGTATAATCCAAATCTTCCTTTGATTGTTCGATATAAACATAGTGAACAAGCTTATGTAAGTAAGAAATTAACTTCTATTCCTGACAAGGAAAATACTGCAAAGAATATAAATAATTTATCTGATGAAGATAATATTATTAAATTAGCTAAAGCCAAAGTAAATGAGGAAAAAGCTAAGAATCCAAAACTGGTAGCTGGGTATCTAAGAGATCATAACAATCAGTTTGGAAGAGTGATTATTCCAGCAGCATAAACATTTGGAAAAAGTATGTGATGCGGAAATAAGATAGTAGGTTCGACTCCTACACTTTTTACTAGTCATTAGAACCAAAACAATCTAATGTATAATATAATTGAGAGTCTTAGAACCATGATTATAAAGAATAAAAAAGTAAATGTTTATGATATTGAGATCTTCCCAAATTGTTTTCATTGTACAGTAAAAGATACAGAAAAAAATATATTACATAAATTTGAAATATCTGAAAGAAAAAATCAGTTATCAGAATTAATAGACTATTTTTATTATAATAGTTCAGATATATTGTTTTGTGGATATAATAACAAACATTATGATGATGTTATTATAAACTATATAATAGATTATGGCTATAAGCTAAAGACACTTAATTATATAAGAATATGTCAGTCTTTATATGGATTATCAAGTACAATTGTAAATAGTGAAGAAGGTGATACTAGTAAATTTAAAAAATGGAAATATGCAAATTATTTCTATTCTATGGATTTACTTACTATGCTCTTTAGTTCTAAACTCAGAGTAGGTTTGAAAGAAATGCAAGTAACAATGCATTATAAGAATGTACAAGAGTTTTCTGGAGACTTTAACCAATGGTTGAAGAAAGAAGAAATAGATGAAATGATAGAGTACAATATAAATGATGTTGAGTCTACTTCTACTTTACTTGAAAAATGTAGAGCAGATATAGATATAAGATTGTTTATAGAAGAAGAATATAAAATAGATGCATTATCAATGGACAGTGTAAAGTTTGGTGAAACAATTTTGTTAAACGAATACTGTAAAAAAACAGGACTTGATAAGAGTTATGTTAAAGAACTACGTTCCCCAGCGGATACAGTAGATCTCCAAGAAATAATACTTCCGTTTATAAAATATAAAAATCCAGAATTACAAGCCGTTCTATTAGATATGAAGAAGCAGATTGTATCTACTAAAGAACGCAAAGGCTACGAGAAGAAGTTTGTTCTCTCGAATACCGTCTTCTCCGTGGGAGTTGGAGGAATACATTCCCTCAACAAACCGAAGATCTTTCGGCCAAGCATGGACGAATTTATAGGACACGCAGATGTAATGTCTATGTATCCTTCATTCATAATAGAATATGGGTGGATTCCTCGACATTTGAGAAAAGAATTTTTGCAGATATATTCTAACTTTTACACAGATAGAATTACTGCAAAACATAGCGGACAGATAATTAAGAGTACTGCCTTAAAATTAACTCTTAACTCTGTTACCGGTAAAATGCAACAAGAAACAAGCTGGATGTATGATCCTTTAAGCGTATTTAAAATACGTATAAATGGTCAATTAATTCTACTAATGCTAGTAGATCGTCTGTTGGAATTAGGTTGTAAGATTGTACAAGCTAATACTGATGGTGTCATGTATATTGCTCCTAAAAAACAAAGTGATAGAATTCAGGAAGCTATTACTGAAGTTGAGCAAATAACACGCTTGAATTTTGAAACAGATCGCTATGAGGCGTTCTATCAGTACGCAGTAAACGATTATTTTGGTGTCGTAGAGGGTTATTCTCAATCTGGAGATCCGAAACTGATAGAAAAAAAGGGAATGTTTATTACAGCTAATAAATTAGGTAAAGGTCTAGCACCAGTGATCATACCTAAAGCTGTAATAAACTACTTCTTAACAAAACAACCAATTCCTGAATATATTAAGAATTCTAAAGATATAAAAGATTTCTTAATGACACAAAGGGTAAATAAAAAATTTAAAGTTGAATATGGTGATGAACCAATTCAACGAATAAATAGATATTATGCATCTACAAACGGAAGATATTTATATAAAGTAAATACAGAAAATGGATCTGCTGGGTATACCAACATGTTGAAAGATTCTGGAGTAACTATATTAAATACTTTTGATGATGGCCCAATAGATGCACGTAAAATAAACTATAACTATTATATCGGTGAAGCTGAGAAAATAGTAAATAGTTTTGTACATCAACAATTAGAATTGTTTGAGTAACCAACTTGTTAACCTTAGAGTATAAGAGATGATTATAGAAACAAATACAAAAATCCTGGATATACCAGGTATCAATTTAAATCAGTTAATCTTCCTTAGTGTTGTATTGAATAAGAATCAAAAAAATAATCAAGACGTTCGCAAAATTGTCAGCCTAATTAGCGACGACGAAATACAACAATTAATCGACAAAGATCTAATTACCTCGATAGAGAAAGGTAATTCAATTACATATACTGAAACAGATAAACTTATAAAAGTAATCACTCCTGATAGAGATTATTTTGATTTGTTTTATGATATGTATCCTATTTATGTTTTACGACCAGATGGACTTAAAAGTTATCTGAGAGCTAATGTCAATAAATGTAGACATCTATTTAAGAATATAACAGGTAATAGCGAAGCTATGTCTGAACACTTAATAGATTGTTTAAAGTTTGAAATGGATAAGAAAACCAGAGAGGGTAAACTTAGCTATATGAAAACAATGTGGCGTTGGTTAGTAGATCATCAATGGGAAGAGACAGAAGAAGAAATGCAAGATACAGCAACAAATAACGTAAATTCTTATGGAACAGACATTATCTAATTATGTAAGACCGATGAGCAAAGTAGCTCAAGAAGCTATAGACTATATAGCAGGTCGAAGAGATCATACAATTGTGTCTCTTAAAACTAGATGGAATAAGTTCAATAAGCAGTGTATGGGAGGTATTGAACCTAATACTGTAATGACCATAGCTGGTATTTCTGGAAGTGGAAAGAGTTCTGTTGCAAACTCAATCCAAACTGATATAATTGATTTAAATCCGAATGAGGATATAATTATCCTTACTTTCTCTTTAGAGATGGTTGGTTTTAGGCAAGTTGGAAGAACGCTTTCTAGTAAACTTAGAAAAACGACTTCGACTTTGTATAGCTCGGAAACGAGCCTAGATGACGATACCTTCAGAAAAGTCATCAATGTTTCCAATCAGCTAAAGGAGTATCCTATCTATTTTGTAGATAGTCCAACTACTCCAATGCAAGTACAAGAGATTATAGACAATTTCTATAATAAGTACGTAAAAGGTACTAAAAAGCATTTCATAATAATATATGATCATGCCCTTTTGACCAAACAAATAGGATCTGTAATAGATACTATTTCTGAATTAGAGAGAGTTTTTATACAAGCAAAAAAGTATCCATTAACTTCTATAATTCAGTTGACTCAAATGAATAGAAATATAGAAAATTCGGAAAGAATTAACAATCCATTGGCACAATATCCAATGCGATCAGATTTATCGTCTGCAGATGCAGTGTTTCAAGGTAGTGATTACGTATTAGTAATTCATAGACCTGAAATTTTAGGTATTGAACAATATGGTCCAAATCATTTGCCTACTACAAATAAAGTATATATGCATATACTTAAGAATAGGGATGCAGGAAAGCCTTGCATTCTAGAATTCGAGAATGACC